>Ga0224501_10000166_pt1 | contig 63409 bp, 54 predicted proteins | sample SF_Oct11_sed_USG_4_FD_169105 | JGI IMG/M metagenome (GOLD analysis project Ga0224501, IMG submission 169105) | Sediment microbial communities from San Francisco Bay, California, United States - SF_Oct11_sed_USGS_8_1 | ecosystem: Environmental > Aquatic > Marine > Sediment | place: USA...
ACTCATGAGCCTTTCCCCCTTCCACAGGATCCCGACACGCGACCGGACCACTCCCCTACCGGCAGAGACGAGGGAGGCAAACTAGTGCGGCTCGTCCAGGGTGTCACGGCCCGGCGGCGTCCACCCCAAGGGACACAGGGGCCGAAAGCACGGATGCCCCGGACTCACGAGGGAGACCGGGGCATCCAGGGTCATCGGCAGAGCCGCTCACTTCTTCTTGGACGTCTTCTTCTTCTTGCGGGGCTTCCTGCCCTGGTTGGGGTGCTCCAGATGGGTCCACGTCTCTCCACGCCGAAGCATGTAGATCGTGCTGGGGGATACCCCGAGCTCACGGGCCCACTCGGCCCCCGAGCTACCCCATCGGTCGGATTCCTCGTCCCAATCGTCCAGCACGGCCTTGGCGGCCGCGTCGGAGATCTGGGCATGGGGAGAGTTCTCTCCCCGGAGCCAGACATTGGAGCCATACCACCGATCCACCTGCTGAATGGGACCACCGAGGTTCCTGCCGGTGTGTCCCAGACAATAGTGGCGGACCTGATCAACGGAGTACTTCCTGTACTTCCGTGCGATCTCGGCGTACAGGTAGCCCTCCTCGGCCATTTCTCGCCATTGTACGACGAGTTCGGCAGGGGGCTTGGGCATGCGCGCACCCTCCTTCTCAGAGTGTTGGAGTTATTGGAATTGCGCACTTATACCTCTTAACCTGCGTAAGTTCCATCCTACGGCGATTCCACGATCCGGTGAGCGAACCTCCTGCGGAGTGCGAGCACTTTGGGTGCGATCACCACCCTGCAGTAGCCCTGCCCGGGATTCCGGCGGAAGTACCCCTGATGGTAGTCTTCGGCGGCATGGAAATCTCCCAGGGGAGCCACTTCCGTCACGATGGGGTCGGGCCAGATCTCCGCGGCGTTCAATTCCGCGATCACTTCGCGGGCTACGCGAAACTGCGAGTCCGAGTGGGTGAAGATCACCGATCGATACTGCGTCCCCACGTCCGCTCCCTGGCGATCCGGCGTGGTGGGATCGTGCACGGCGAAGAAGATCTCGAGGATGTCCCTGAGCGGGACGACGTCGGGACGGAAGGTGACTTGAACGACCTCCGCGTGCCCCGTGGTTCCCGAGCAGACCCGCTCGTACGAGGGGGCCGGCCATCGACCACCGGAGTAGCCCGATCGCACGCCCTCCACTCCACGGATCTCCTCGAAGACCGCTTCGATGCACCAGAAGCACCCGCCGCCCAGCGTTACCGTCTCCGTGTTGGCCGAAGCCGACATCCGTCTCCTCCCGCGCGCGTGGAATACCCGTACATATTATCTTTCCCAGGCAGGTACAAGGCCCTCCCGCTCCACATCGCCGGTGCGTCCGTCGCCACCGGCACACGAAAAGGAGCATGCCGTGGACACCTCCGCATCCACCCTCCGCCCCATCGCTCCGGGACTCGCGGCGCTCTTCGTGGTCGTCGCGCTCACGGACTGCGCTTCGGCTCCGACCTCAGGCAACACGTTACCCGCACACATGTACGCGCACTACCGTCAGGTGGGGGAGATCCAGACGGCCGTGATCCGCGGTGAGATGGAGTCGGTCCGGCAGCCGGCACGCTGGCTGGCCACCCACGAGGATCACCCCGACCTTCCCCGGGGAGTCCTGAGCCCCATGGACGAGCTCCGGCGCGAGGCCCGGCGGGTGGAGATCAGCACGACGCTGGAGGAGGCCGCGCTGGGCGCCGCCGCCCTGGGCGCCACCTGTGGAACGTGCCACGAGGCCGCGGGCGCCGGCCCGAGGCTCGAGGTCCGATCCATGCCGGCCAGGGGGATGGACACCCAGGGTCACATGCTTCGCCACCTGTGGGCGGCGGATCGGATGTGGGAAGGCTTGATCGGCCCCTCGGACGAGACGTGGATGGCGGGCGCGGTGGCCCTCTCGGAAGCGCCCCTGCATCTGGAGGGTGGGGCCGAAGCGCCGGGCGAGGTTTCCCGTCTCGCGGCGGAGGTCCACACCCTGGGCACGGAAGCCCACCGGACACGGGATCATTCCCGGCGAGCCGGCATCTACGGACGGTTGCTGGCCACCTGCAGTCGCTGCCACACCCTCCTGGAAGTGAGTTGAATCAGGGTTTTCTCCTCACCGCCGCCGCCACGATCCCCAAGAGCGCCATCACCGCGATGGCGACGTACACGAGGGAAACCCCTTCCCCGGGGAATCCGCCCGGCGACCGGGCCATGGCCAACCCCAGCGCCAGCGCGAACAGGAGGGCACCCACGATGACCGCGAGGACCATGGGCGCCGGGCTGCCGCCGGGGAGGGACGAACCGACGAGCCGCAGGGCCTGCTTGACGTCATCCGTGGAAAGATCCCGGCGCTGTCCCCGGTACTCCTGGATGGCCTGGGCCAGGCGGGAAGCCAACTCCCGTGCCTGGATGGAGGGTTCCCTGGGGGGTTGTGGCACCACCGGCACGAACATCACGATACCTCCTGGATGGGAGAACGGAGGGAGGGTGACGGGAGTACGTCTCAGGCGACGTCCTCGTTCATCGGCGTGAAGGTGAAGTCCGCCGAGGTGCCCCGGTACTCGTACCCGAGTCGCCGGTAGATCCGATTGGAGGTGGGGTTGTCCGGATCGGTGTAGAGAACGCAGTGATCCATGCCGGCGTCGAGGAGGAGCCGTGAGATCCGGGCCACGCAGGTGGACGCGTACCCGTAGCGCCGAGCCTCCGGAGGGGTGTACACGAACCCGATGCGCGCCCCGTGGGGCGTTCGCCCCGAGGCCACCGCCATGGTGACGGGGACCGAGTCGACCCACACGAAGACGTCTCCGGCCGGGAGCCATCGCGAGACCAGCTCCGACGGACTCCCGATGCTGTGGTGCGTCTCCCTCATGAACTCCCCGGTCCATGCGGTGAGGATCTCCCGGTGGGCTTCGCCCGCGACCTCCAGACGGCCGGGCGCCGGCCGCTCGGGCTCCACCAGTTCCGTGAGGGAGTGGAAGTGCATCCGCATGGTCGCCTTTCCCTTCGCTCCCGTGGCCGTGCCCCACACCCCGGCGAAGGCCTCGGCCGCGGACTCGGGGCCGAACACGGCCGGCACGACCATCCCCGCCCCGGCCAGGTCCTCCGCCAGACGGGCAGCGGCCGCGGACGGCATGGCGGTGAGCGCGAGGCGATCACCGGGAACCAGGAGTCCACACCCCTCGATGCCGTCGTCCGACTCCACCAGCGCGAAGGTCATTCCAGGAGGAAGCTCCGGCATGGCCCTCGCCGCGCACACCATCCCGTAGACCAGGTTGTGGTCCACCTCGTGACGGAGAAGCCACTCCTCCGCGACCGCGTGGAACTCCTCGACCCCGGTGAATGTCCTGACGCGCACGGGACCGTCCCTCAGGCCCCGGCCAGCACGTCGGCCATGACGGCCAGCGCGGTGAGCACGTCCTCCGCGCCCACGTCGAGATGGGTCACCGCGCGCACGCCGTGCTCTCCGCCGGGAAGCAAGTGGACCCCGCGCTCGAAGCATCCGTCCACGAAGTCTCCGGCCCGCATGGCCGTCACCTGGAAGCGCACGATGTTGGTCTGCACCCGCCGGACGTCGATGTCCACCCCGTCGAGCTCCGCCAGCCCCTCGGCGAGGCGCCGGGCATGAACGAGGTCGTCCCCGAGACGTTCACGGTGGTGGTCGAGGGCGAAGAGGGCCCCGGCGGCCAGGATTCCCGCCTGGCGGAATCCTCCACCGTACTGCTGCTTGAACCTGCGCGCCCGGGCGATCAGCGGCTCGGAGCCGACGAGAGCCGACCCCACCGGCGCCCCCAGCCCTTTGCTGAAGCAGACGCTGATGGTGTCGAACGGTTCAGCGAACACCCGCTCCTCGATCCCGGAGCCCGCGGTGGCGTGCCAGATCCGGGCTCCGTCCAGGTGGGTCACCAGACCCCGGGTGCGGGCCACGTCGGTGACCGCCCGCAATTCCTCCAGCGGCCAGATCACGCCGCCGCCCACGTTGTGGGTGTTCTCCACGCAGAGAAGGCGTGGAGACGGCATGAGATGCCCGGGATTGAAGCGGTGGGGTGGCTCGAACTGGGCCTCCACCTCGGCGGCGGAGAAGATCCCGTTCTTCCCGTCGAGCCCCCGGATGGTCAGGCCCGACAGGGCCGCGGCGCCGCCGCCTTCGTTGAGCACGATGTGCGACCCCCGGTCCATGAGGATGAGATCCCCGGGCTCGGTGTGGGTGCGAAGCGCCAACTGGTTGGACATGGTACCGGTGGGGACGAACATGGCGGCCTCCTTCCCCAGATCGGCGGCCACGCGGGCCTCCAACTCCAGGACCGTGGGGTCTTCGCCGTACACGTCGTCTCCCACCACCGCCGTCGCCATGGCCTCCCGCATGGCCCGCGTCGGCCGCGTGACCGTGTCACTGCGCAGATCGATCACTCCTCTCCTCCTCTGGTTCATCCCCTCGCGCCGGGAAGACGGAACAGCTTCCGTGCCCCCCATTCGAACCCGACTTCACGGAGAGTCGTGGGGGAAGTGCCGTCGGGCAAGGTAGCCGGGCGCCACTCGGCTCATCCCGCGGCCGGAGGGAGGAGCGCGGTGCGAAGGTCGCGAACGCGGGCCACTCCCACGCGGCAGCACCCCCCGACGATCCGGGCCCCCCGTCGAACCCAGGCCGCTCCCTCCGCCACCGGATCGACACCGTCCGCGCGCGGCACCCAACGCTTCCCGGCGGGGACGTACTCCTCTCCCGAATTGGGGTACACGATGACCGGGACGTCACTCCCCCCTGTCAGGATCTCCAGCAGTCCCGGAACCCACTCGGGACGTACGCAGTTGACCCCCAGTGCCGCCACCCGCTCCACTCCCCGGAAAAGCCCCAACACGTCGGACAGGGGAGTGCCGTCACCGAGATGGCCGTCGTCCCTGCAGGTGAAGCTGAACCACGCCCACCGGTGGGGCGTGTCGTGGAGGAGCCCGAGGAGGGCCTCCGCCTCCGCCACCGCGGGGATGGTCTCGCAGGCCAGGAGGTCGGCCGGGCCGGCCGCCAGGATCTCCCATCGCCATCGATGGAACTCCTGGAGGCGCGGGACGGAGAGCCCGTAGTCTCCACGGTACTCGGATCCGTCCGCCAGGGCGGCCCCGTACGGACCGATGCTCGCGGCAACCAGGGGAGGGAGCCGGCCTTCCCGGCATCCTCCCTCCTCGAGGAACGATTCCCGCGCGTCCATGGCCAGATCCGTGGACCGGCGCAGGACGGCCACGGCTTCGTCGGGAGGGACTCCGGCGGCGAGGAGTCCATCGCGACTCACCTGATACGACGAGGTGATGATGCAGTCGGCTCCCGCGGCCAGGTACTCCTCGTGCGCCTTCCGGACCGCGTGGGGCCGTTCGAGGAGAATCTTCGCGGACCAGAGCGGGTGGTCCAGATCGTGGCCGGCGTCCTCCAGGGCGGTGGACAACCCTCCGTCCAGCACGGCCACCCCCTGTGAGGCGAAGAACGGCTCGAACGGATTGGACCATCGATGGCTCACAGAGAACCTCTTCGTTTCGAGACGTCCCACCCGGGCTTCCGTGTCAGGATAGCACGCCATCCCGGACGTGGAACAGGAATCCGACTGGCGCGCCGGCGTCGCGTTGGCCAGCTTTTCCCCCCGATCGGCTCCACCTGGGAATGGGAGAACGGAACGATGGAATGGTTGAATCGGTCCCGCGGCGGGGCCCTGGTCATGGCCTGCGCGCTCATCGCCGTCGGGTGCGGAGGCGGGAGTGACGCGGATCCGCCCGCGGAAGCCCCCAGCCCCCTCTTCTTCCCCAAGCGGCTCACCGAGACCGCCCCAGCGGTCTTCCGGGCACGGTTCGAGACCACGGCCGGGACCTTCGTGGTGGAGGTCCACCGAGAGTGGGCGCCCCATGGAGCCGACCGGTTCTACAACCTCGTCCGGAACGGGTACTACGACGACACCCGCGTCTACCGCGTGCTCGACGGATTCCTGGCCCAATTCGGGATCCACGGCGATCCCCGGATCAACGTGGTGTGGCGCAACTCCATCATCGTGGACGACCCGGTCACTGAATCCAACGTCCGGGGACGCGTGAGCTTCGCCAAGGGTGGTCCCAACTCCCGCACCACGGAGGTGTTCGTGAGCTACCGCGACAACGCCGACCTGGACGGGCGGGGATTCGCGCCCTTCGGCGAGGTGGTGGAGGGAATGGACGTGGTGGACGCGTTCCACTCCGGGTACGGCGACGGGCCGCCGCGCGGGGAGGGGCCCTACGCCGCTCGCGCCCAGGCCCTGGGAAATCCGTATTTCGACGAGGACTTCCCGGAACTGGACCGCATCATCAGCGCGTCGGTGAGCCCCGGCGGCTGACCGGCGACCCGCGAGGGAGGGTGGCCCGCCCGTTGCGGCGAGCCCTCCCAGTGTAGAAGGTGGTAGATGACCTGGTCCATCCAACTCACGGTTTGGGCGCTCCCCACGCTCCTCGCGGTGCTCCTGGCCCTCCGGGACGCGGGGTACCTTTGGCCGAGGCGCCGGGAGTCGGGGGCGCTCGCCCTGGCGGTGCTCGCCACGGTCACGGGTGTCTGGTCGCTCCTGCACCTCGCGGGGATGGTGGGCACCTCCCGGGAGGTGCCCTGGATCCTCCTCCGGGGAGAGTTCATCCTCTCCGCCGGAGCCGTCGTCGCGTGGGCATGGTTCGCGCTGACCTTCTCGAGGAAGGCGAAGTCCCTACGGCGGCCGGCCATGGTCCTGGTCTACGCCGCGACGGCCTGGACGGTCTTCCTCTCTCTCCGCGCCGAATCCTTCCCGGCGCTGGCGGGGAGCCTCGGTCCTTCCCCGGCGGAGGACCCGGCGACGCCCCTCTACGGCCCCGGTGGGTGGTACTGGGTCCACGGAATCACGGGGATGGTGGTGGTCGTGACCACCGGCTGGGTCGTGCTCCGGCACCTGCACCGCCGCGGCGGCGGGACCGTGGCGAAGGTCTCGGTTTCCGCGGCCGTCGCCGGGGTGGCAGTGGCCACCCTCACGGGGTTGGTGGACGCGGCGGACGGCGCCGTTTCCTACGTCCGGGATCCCGGCCCCTTCGTGTTCGCCACGGGGACGGCCATCGTCGTGTGGGGTCTCCTGCGGAGACGGCTCCGCGACATCGGTCCCGTGGCGCGGACCCTGGTCATGCTCGAGCTGAGGGACCCCATCGTGGTGCTGGACGGAAGGGGGCGGATCGTGGATCTCAACCGCGCCGCCGAGGACGCCCTGGGGCTCAAGGTCTACGGCGACGTCCCCCTCCGCCTGGGAACGCTGTGGGCCCAGTCACGGAGTGAGCCGGGGCGCTCCGAGATCATCGCCCTCCCGGGTGGAGACGCGTCCGACGACTCCGCACACCGCAGCTTCGAGGTCACCGTCACCCCCCTGGACGACCGGGGAGCACCCGGACGCTCGGCGCTCCTTCTCCGTGACGTGACGGAACGGGAGGAGATGGCTCGCGAGTTGCGGGCCGCCACCACCGCCCTTCTGGAAGCCAACCACGAGTTGGAGCGTCTGGCCAACACCGACTCCCTCACCGGGCTGGCCAACCGGCGCCACTTCATGGACGCGCTGCAGCAGGAGCTCGATCGGACCTCGCGCTACCAGCGACCCCTGACCCTACTCCTCCTGGATCTGGACCATTTCAAGAAGGTGAACGACACCCACGGCCACCCGGCCGGCGACGAGGTGCTTCGTGAAGCCGCCCGGGCGATCCTCTCCGTCTGCCGGGAGGTGGACACGGGCGCGCGGCTCGGTGGCGAGGAGATGGCCATCCTCCTCCCCGAAACCGACGCGGAAGGAGCCCTCACCGTGGCGGAACGACTCCGCAAGAAGATCTGGCAGACGCAGCACCGGTCGCCGGCGGGTGCCTCCTTCCGGATCACCACGAGCATCGGCGTCGCCACCACGGAGAAGGGGGGCACCACCGCCGAGACGCTGCTCCAGAGAGCCGACGAGGCGCTGTACGAGGCGAAGGAGGGCGGGCGTAACCAGGTGGTGACCGCCTCCTGACTGAAACCACCACGCGATCCGCGGGTATTCTGGAAAGCAATTTTCCACTCCCGCGCGCCGGATCCCCCATCCGGCCTTCCAGAACCGAGTGCGCCTACCATGAACCACAACACGACCCCGTCCCCCCGAACCGCGAAGCATGGGCTCCTGGCCATGCTGACCCTGGCGACGTCCCTGCACCTTGCCGGATGCGCCACTCTCATGCCCGAAGGTGAAACGCAGGCCGAAGAGGGCGCCGTCATCGGCGCGGCCTCGGGCGCCGTCATCGGCGGGATCATCGGCAACCGCAGCGGCTCCACGGCCAAGGGCGCCATCCTCGGCGCCGTGGTCGGCGGCGCAGCCGGAGCGCTCATCGGCTCCCGCATGGACGAGCAGGCCGACGACCTGGAGTCTCGCCTGGAGAACGCGAAAGTGGAACGCGTCGGCGAAGGGATCCAGGTCACCTTCGACTCCGGACTCCTCTTCGGCTTCGACTCGTCGGACCTCCTTCCGGCATCTCGCGACAACCTCGCCCGTCTGGCGGCGAGCCTCCAGGACTACCCCGACACCGACGTGGTCATCATCGGCCACACCGACTCCCGGGGAACCGATTCGTACAACCAGTCGCTCTCCGAGCGCCGGGCCCAGGTCGCGGCCAACCATCTGGTGGCCAGCGGACTGAGCGGCGCACGGGTGCGGCCGCTGGGGTTGGGCGAGACCGAGCCCGTGGCCTCGAACGAGACCGATGCGGGTCGTCAGGAGAACCGACGGGTGGAAGTCGCCATCTTCGCCAGCGAGGAATACCGCAAGCGGATGACGGGCGGCGAGGGGTTCTGACCCCACCCGCTCTTCCGGTGGACGGACGTCCGCCGCGGAGTGAACGAGGGACCACGGCGGCCCCGGGGGAGCACCCCGGGGCCGCTCGCGTTCGCGTCAACCGTATCCCATCCCCGGATAGACGAGGTTGACGGCCAGGAGAAAGACCGGGTCGAAGATGTCGTCGAACAATCGCCACGCGATGAGCATCCCGATCCACGCCAGCTGCGGATGGCTCCAGATCATCTCCTGGTAGCGAGGCACCAGGTCCTTCGGAAGGAGGAGGGGGAGGGCCCCGCTTCCGTCCAGGGGCGGCAACGGAAACATGTTGAAGACGAAGAGGAGGAGGTTCAGCGAGAACACGATCCCCAGCGCCGTCGCGACCGGCTCCCACGAGCTGCCGGAAGCGGCCGCCGTGATGGACCCGAACCCGACCGACCCCGGGGGGTGGAACACGCCCGCCATCATCCCCACGTTGACCAGAACACCCGCCAGGACCACCAGGAGGAGGTTCGAGGCGGGTCCCGCCAGGGCCATCCACCCCGCCCTCCGGGGGTAGCGCATGGCCCAGCGCACGTCGTACGGCGCCGACGCGTATCCGAAGGGCCATCCCATGACCACCACCGAGATGAGGGGGAGGATCACCATCCCGAACGGTTCCCGCCGCACATGGGGGGTGGGATCGAGGGACACCTGCCCCCCGTGGTACGCGGTGAGGTCCCCTCCCCGCATGGCCGCCCAGGCGTGCGCGGCCTCGTGGAGCGTGGTGGAGAACAGGAAGACGATGTAGAAGGCCAGACCTTCAGCGAGATCGAACATGGACTCCAGGGTAGAGGGAAACCACCACACTAGTCTTCCTTCCTGAACTCCCCGTGGCATCCCCGGCACCCCTGGGTCACCTCGGAGGCCGCCTCCCGCAGGGCCTCCGCGTCACCGGACTCGGCGGCATCCGTCAGGTGGACCGTGGCTTGCTGGAAGGCGGTGAGCTTCTCCTGGAACGCATCCCACCGATCCCACAGGTCGTCCCGCGTGTCGCTGGCTTCGCCACCCGATCCCTCGGGAAAGACGTCTCCCATCATGACCGCGAGATCCTGTACGGCCCGGGCGTGCTCGACCAGATGGCCCTGGTGGGGAACGCTCCCGTTGGCGATGGCGCGGATCGCTCCGGTGTGGGCCCGGAGCCCCTGCATGACGGACTGCCGGTAGGCGACGTCCGGCGGCACGTCCTGACGGGGCGCCGCCTGCGCCGCGACGAGACCGACGGCGCCGAGTATGACGGGAAAGGCGAACAATTTCCTGGACCGGGTGACCATGGGAGATCTCCTTGGGTGCGGGGTGCCCCCCCGCCGCGCCGTGTGGGGGGACGTCGGCTCGACGCCCTCCCCCGGAACCGCGGGGTCGAAGGGACCAAGACTTCATCCCGCGGTCGGGTCGCGCAAGAGCGCCGGAAGGGAGGCCGGATCTCCTCCCCCGCCGGGGAGGCCTTCACACCTCCAGGCGGACCACCTCGACCTCCAACTCCGACTCCGGACCCAACGCGAGGCGGGCCACGGTCACGGGAAGCTTGCCGCGGATGGGCCCGGCGCTGCCGGGGTTCAGGTAGAGCACGCCGTCACGCGTCTCCGCGTGCGCCCGATGGGTGTGTCCCGTCACCACCAGGGAAAGACCGGCGGCGGCGGGATCCAGATCCAGATCATCGAGGTCGTGGGTGACGTACGCCAATGGTCCGACGGGTACCGCGTCCCCGGACGGCGTCCCGTCCGGACGCCCCAGATCGACCACGGTGGTGCCGGGAAGGTGGCTGCGGAGGTCGCCCCAGTCCGTGTTCCCGTAGACCGCGTGCACCGGCGCGATGCGACCCAGCATGTCGAGGATGCGGGCATCGCCCACGTCACCCGCGTGTAGTATGAGGTCGCTTCCCGCCAGCGCGTCGAGTGCTTCCTGGCGCAGGAGACCGTGGGTGTCGGAGATGACGCCGATGGTCCGCATCCGGGCTCCTGTGGCTGGGGTTGGAAGGAACGACCTTGCCGTGGTCCGACCCTACCGGCACGTTCCGCTGGTGACGTCGATGGGGTTTCGTAATTAGGGGACGTGGATGGCCTGCCGCCAGTGCGAAGGAATCGAAGCGTTCTTCGACGACGGTGTCGCTCGCAGGGAGTTGCGGCGCTATCGGCGGAAGGGCGTGGGCGGAACGACACGCATCCTCCTGGAGGCCCTGCGGAGCCCCTCCGCGGGCACCGGGGTGGCGGGGCGTTCCTTCCTGGACATCGGAGGAGGCGTGGGCGCCATCCAGCACGAGCTCATGGCCGCCGGCGCGACCCACGGGACCCATGCCGACGCTTCCCCGGCCTATCTGGACGCCGCTCGTTCCGAAGGCGAACGGCGGGGCCACGCGGATCGGGTGCGCTACGTCCTGGGGGATTTCGTGGACGTGGCGGACGACATCGAGCCGGCCGACGTGGTGACGCTGGACCGCGTGGTCTGCTGCTACCCGGACATGCCGGCCCTGGTGGACGCTTCGGCCTCGCGCGCGCTCGAATCCTACGGCCTGGTGTTCCCCCGGGTCACTCCCCTGACCCGGGTCGCCTTCCGCATCCTGAACCTGGTCCAGACGCTTCGCCGGCACCCCTTCCACGTCTTCCTCCACGATACCCGGTCGGTGGAGGCGAGGGTGAAGCGCCACGGGCTCCACCGGATCTACCACCGGGAGACCTTTTTCTGGCAGGTCATGGTATTCCAGAGGACGAGCGGCGGCGCTCGCCCCCAACCCACTCACGCCTGAACCGGATCCTCCAGGACATGGACCTTCCCTTCCACACGCTCGACGTCTTCACCACGGACACGTTCGGCGGGAACCCGCTGGGAGTCTTCCCCGACGCGACCCACCTCCCCACCACGTCGATGCAACGCATCGCGCGGGAGATGAATCTCTCCGAGACGGTCTTCCTGGGTCCGCCGGAGACGGAGGGCGGATCCATGCGGGTACGGATCTTCACCCCGGGCTCGGAACTCCCCTTCGCGGGGCATCCCACGGTGGGAGCGGCCATCTTCGCGGTGCTCAGCGGATACCCCGCTCTGCGGGAAGGATGGATGGACGAGCGTCCGGCGCCGGGGGCCGCGTCTCTGGTGCTGGAAGAGAACGTGGGACCCGTACCGGTGGACGTGCGGGTGGCCGAAGACGGATCCGCCTTCGCGACGCTCTCCACCGCCATCCTCTCGGAGCACCGGGCGTCGCCCCTGGACCGCGACGCGCTGGCCGCCGTCGTCGGGCTGGAGCCCGGAGACCTCGACTGCGAAAGCGACTTCCCCGGCATGCGCCCGGAGATGGTGTCGTGCGGCACTCCCTTCTTCGTGATCCCCGTGCGGCGCCTGGAGGCGATCCGGAGGGCTGCGCTGGACACGGCGGCGTGGAAGCGGGACGTCGCGGCGCTCTGGGCGTCCAAGGTCTACCTGGTGTGCCCCGAGGCCGAGGGGGCGGGCGTGGACTTCCATGTACGGATGTTCGCTCCGGGGCTCGGCGTCCCCGAGGATCCGGCCACCGGGTCGGCGGCGGCCTGCCTGGGCGGGTACCTGGCCGCGGTGGACGGCAGATCCGAAGGAACGATCTCGTGGCTGGTGGAACAGGGCCTGGAGATGGGGCGGCCCAGCCTCCTTCACGTGGAGGCCGACCGGGCGAGGGGAGCCACGACGGCGATCCGGGTGGGGGGGAGCGCCGTGGTGGTGAGCAGGGGGGTCATGCGGATTCCCACCGCCCAGGACTCGCCGGAAGGGCGTTCCACCCGGTGATGGAGACGGGAGACGGGATGATGATGAAGACGGCGCGACCCGGCAGGCGGGTGCTGTGGATCTTCCTTGGCGGGATGCTCCTCCTGGTCCTCCTGGGGGCGTCCCTGGTACCGGGGATGGTGGCACGACGGATGAACCCGGTGGTCGGGAGACCCCTCCCCGCCCTCACCGCCGAGACGCGCCGGATCCATGCGTCGCTCATGGTGGCCGACCTCCACGGGGACGTCCTCCTCTGGGACCGGGACCTCCTGGAGCGGTCCGCATCCGGACACATCGACGTGCCGAGGATGCGCGAGGGTCGGGTGGGAATCCAGGCATTCACCGCCGTGACCAAGACGCCGAAGAAGATGAACATCGAGTCCAATTCCGGGGACTCGGACAACGTCACCCTCCTGGCCGTCCTCCAGGGATGGCCCGTGGGCACCTGGGGGAGCCTGGCCGAACGGGCGCTCCACCAGGCCGGGAAGCTGCACGCCACGGAGGTACGCGGCGAGGGCGCCCTGGTCGTGCTGGAGACCCGGAGCGACCTGGAGGACTTCCTGGCGGCGCGGGCGGGCGATCCCGACGTGGTGGCGGGCTTCCTGGGGATCGAGGGGACCCACGCCCTGGAAGGCGACCTGGCCAACGTGGACCGGCTCTTCGGCGCCGGATACCGGATGTTCGGGCTCACCCACTTCTTCGACAACGCGGTGGGCGGGTCGGCGCACGGAGTGGAGAAGGGCGGGCTCACCGCCTTCGGTGCGGCGGTGCTCGCGCGCATGGACGAGTTGGGAATCCTGGTGGACCTGGCCCATGCCTCCCCTCCCCTCATGGACGACGCCCTGGCCCGGGCCACGCGCCCGGTGGTGGTTTCCCACGGCGGAGTGAAGGGCACGTGCGACAACCGGCGCAACGTCTCCGACGCGCACCTGCGGGCCATCGCGGCCACGGGTGGGGTGATGGGTGTGGGGCTGTGGGCGACCGCGCTCTGCGGGGAGACCCCGGCCGACTGGGCCCGGGCGGTTCGCCACGCCGTCGAGGTCATGGGCGTGGACCACGTGGCGCTGGGTTCGGACTGGGACGGCGCCGTGCGAGCCATCGTCGACGCGGCGGGGACGGCCCATCTGGTCCAGGCGCTCCTCGATGAGGGATTCGCCGCTGACGACATCGTGAAGATCATGGGCGGGAACGTGGTGCGGGTACTGGGTGAGGTGCTTCCCACGGGAGGGTAGACGCATGCGAAGGTTCGGAACGTCGATGGCGTTGGTGCTGGTGCTGGGGGCCTCCGTGTGGATGGGCCCACCCGCGGAAGCGCGGGGGCAGACCCTCACCGGCCGGGTCCTGGACGAGGTCCTCGACGCGCCGGTGGCGGGCGCCGCGGTGGCCCTCCTGGACCGCGACGGGAAGACGAAGATCGAGGTGCTGGCCGACGGCGCCGGCCGCTTCACCGTCACGCCGCCCAGGGCGGGCGAGTACTTCATCTCCGTGTCGCGGTTCGGATACGAGAAGACCGTCTCTCCGCTCCTGACCCTGCACGCGGAAGGCCGCCGCACGCTGGACCTCCTCATGACCCCGGCGCCCGTGGGACTCGAGGGCTTCGAGGTCGCGGTGGAGGACGAGGCCGAGGACTTCCTGGGCCTCATGGGGATGACCCCGACCCAGTTGGGGAACCGCTGGTTCGGACGCGAGGCGATCGAGGCGGTCCACATGAAGCGGGACCCGGGCTCCGTGATCGAGTGGGGCAACCTCCCCGGCGTCACGGTGATCCGACGCGAGAACATGAACCCGTCCAGCGGGGGAGACATGGGACTCTGCGTGAGCATGATCCGGGCTCGGCGGGGCAACGGCTACGGAACCTGCGCCATCGTGGTCTTCAACGGAATCATCGTGACCTCGGAGCTCCTGTTGTCCATCGATCCCGACGACATCGAGTCCATGGCGCTCCTCACCCCGGTGGAGGCCACGACTTTCTACGGGGAGAACGGGGCCTACGGAGTGCTCATGGTATGGACGCGGAGGGGGGGAAAGTAAGGAGGTGGGGTCGGAGGCTGGCCCCCGGCTCGACGGCGCTGTAGGCTGAGTGCATCCCGATCCCGAGCCCTCACACGGAGCGCCATCATGCGGTCGTCATCTCTTCCTCTCGCCCTGGTAGCCCTCGCCCTCCCCTCCTGCGCCCCACCGGACGCGCGATCGGGCTCCGCGATGTCGGACCGGCCCCCGTGGGAGTGGACGGAGGACGAGGTCCGCACCGCGGTGAACCAGGTCCGGGCCGGCCGGGACCTCACCCCGTCCGAGTGGCCCGGCGGAAACCGCGTGGCCGTGCTCCTTTCCTTCGACGTGGACAACGAGACCGTGTTCGGGCTCCGTGACGGAGAGATCAGCGTCGGCCCGATCACCGAGGGCGAGTACGGGTCGCGGGTGGCGCTCCCCCGCGTCCTCAACCTCCTGGACGAGTACGACGTTCCGGCCTCCTTCTTCATCCCGGCCTGGAGCCTGAAGCTGGCGCCCCAGCAGGCGGGGATGATCCAGGCGTCCGGACGCCACGAGATCGGGGTCCACGGGTGGATCCACGAGCGGAACTCGGGGATCGAGGACGCCGCGGTGGAGAAGCGGCTCCTGGAGCAGGCCCTGGCGACCCTCACCGAGATCACCGGGGAGCGGCCCGTGGGATACCGGGCGCCGTCGTGGAACTTCAGCCCGAACACCCTGAGCATCGTGAGAGAGCTGGGCTTCCTCTACGAGAGCTCGCTCATGTCCGACGACCGGCCCTACGAAATCCTGCAGAACGGAGAGGCGACGGGGATCGTCGAGCTTCCCGTGGACTGGACGCTGGACGACGCGCCCCTCCTGAGCCCGCAGGGCGCTCGCTACTCGTCCCCCCGGGACGTGATGCAGGTATGGATCGACGAGTTCGACATGGCGTGGGAGGAAGGCACCATCTTCCTCCTGACCATGCACCCCCACCGCATCGGCCACCGCTCGCGCATCGTGGCCCTCGAGGGGCTCATCCAACACATGAAGGCCAAGGGCGGCGTCTGGTTCGCCACTCACCGTGACGCGGCCTCGTACGTACGTGAACAGGCAGGGATGTAACCATGTCCAGAATCCATGTATCCATTCCCGTGGCCGCCATCCTGATGACGATGGCCGCCACGGCCACGGCACGCGCTTCCTCGATGACCCCGTCCGGATTGGCGAGTCTCACCCCGGCGAGCCCTCCCGACGTCCGGGTATCCGCCGACACCACTCCCCGGCCCGTGGGAGTGGAAGACCTCTTCAGCATCCAGCGGGTGGGAAGCCCTCGCGTGAGCCCCGACGGGGCCTGGATCGCGTACACGGTCTCCACCACCTCGTTGGAGAAGGAGGAGTCCTTCACCCGGATCTGGATGGTCTCCTCGGCGGGGGGTGACCCCGTCGCCATGACGGTGGAAGGGAAGTCGGCGTCGTCTCCCGAGTGGAGCCCCGACGGGCGCTACCTCACCTTCCTGGGATCCAGGGAAGAGGGAAAGTCGCAGGTGTGGGCGCTGGATCGCAGAGGGGGTGAGGCGGTGGCCCTCACCGAGGTGGAACAGGGGGTGAGCGGGTACCGATGGTCTCCCGACGCCACCCGGCTCCTTCTCACCATCCGCGACGCCGAGGAGAAGGATCCCGACGCCAAGGAGGGCGCTCCCCGCGATCCGTGGGTCATCGATCGCCTCCAGTTCAAGCGGGACTACCAGGGATACCTCACGGGAGACCGCCACACGCACCTCTACGTGATGGATCTGGAGACCCGCACCGTGCGCCAGCTCACCACGGGGAGGTGGGACGAAGGGAGTCCGGAGTGGAGTCCCGATGGGTCTCGGGTGGCCTTCGTGAGCAACCGCACGGACGACCCGGACGCCAACCGGAACAGCGATATCTGGGTGGTGGACGCGGGGCTCACGGAACCCACGGACTCTCCGCGCCGGGTCACGACGCAGCCGGGATCCGACGGGTCGCCCGCGTGGAGCCCCGACGGCCGCTCGATCGCCTACGTCACCACCACCGACGTAGACGCCATCTGGTACGCCACCGGACACCTGGCGGTGATCTCCGCCGAGGGCGGCGAGCCGCGCGTACTCACCGCGTCGCTGGATCGCAACCCTTCTTCACCCCGGTGGAGCGACGACGGAGCATGGATCTGGTTCGGCCTGGAGGACTCGGCGGAAGATCACCTCGTCCGGATCCGCCCCGACGGATCGGGGCTCACGCGCGTGGTGGCGGGACCTCTCTCGGCAGGGGACTTCGATTGGGCCGGCGGCACCATGGCCATGCAGGTCGGCACCCTCGACCGTCCAACGGAGATCCACGTGGTCGAGACGGATGGTGACGGTTCGCCGCACCTGCGCCGCGTGACGCACCACAATGACGAGTGGCTCTCCGGGATCGCGCTGGGCCGTACGCGCAACGTGCAGTTCGCCTCGGCCGACGGGACCGAGATCGAGGGTTTCGTCACCTTCCCCCCCGACTTCGTGTCGGGACGGCGCTACCCGGTGATCCTACGCATCCACGGCGGACCGGTGTCCCAGTACAGCCACACCTTCAACTTCGAGGCCCAGATGTTCGCGGCCGACGGGTACGTGGTGGTCTACACCAACCCCCGGGGGTCCTCCGGATACGGTCAGGCGTTCAGCCAGGCCATCTTCGCCGACTGGGGAAACCTGGACTTCCAGGACGTGATGGCCGGAGTCGACCACGTCATCGAAGAGGGGTGGGGTGATCCCGACCGCCTCGGCGTGGGAGGGTGGTCGTACGGGGGGATCCTCACGAACTACGTGATCACCCAGACGGGACGCTTCAAGGGCGCGGTGTCCGGGGCCAGTGAGGTCCTCTACGTCGCCAACTACGGGCACGACCACTACCAGTACGAGTGGGAGAAGGAACTCGGCGTCCCCTGGGAGGGAGACAACCGGGAGCGTTGGGAGCGCATCAGCCCCTTCAATCGCGTGCAGGACGTCACGACGCCCACCCTGGTCATGGGAGGAGAGGACGACTGGAACGTCCCCATCCTCAATTCCGAGCAGCTCTATCAGGCGCTGAGGCGCAGGGGGGTACCCACACAGCTCGTGGTGTATCCCGGACAGAGCCACGGAATCGCGGTTCCTTCGTACCAGAAGGATCGCTACGAACGCTATCTGGAGTGGTACGCCCGTTGGGTGAGGGACGCCGCTCCGACCGCTCCTCCCGTGAGCCACTGAAGACGGCGTGAGGCCGGCGCCCGTCCCGGGCGCCGGCCTCAACTTCGACTCCCCGTCGGCCGACCCTTGGTGCAGGGATCTTCACCTCACCAGCGAGGCCACGTGGCAGCATTCGCAGTCCATTCCACTCCATCACCGGTATTCCCGGACCGCCGTTGGCGGGGGGTGGCCCGTGGGTCCACGTTCGCGCTCCTCCTGCTGACGGCCCCCCTGGCATCTTCCCGTACGATTCTGGCCCAGACGGCCACGAACGCCCCGGGAGTCTCCACGGACCAGGACTCCGTCGCCGCGGTGCCGGCCCGCTCCCTCCCCATCTTCCTCACGCTGGGCGCCGGGTACGGTCTGCGCTTCGACGACTGTACCCTGTGCACTTCTCCCGAGAATACGGAGAGCTTCACCGCCCACCTCGGCGTGGGGCGGTACCTGGTGGGGGGGCTGGGGATCGGTCTGGACGCCAGCGTGTGGCGCCGCTCGCATCCCGGGCCGCTCACCGAGGCGGACAGCACCGGGGCTCCCGGAGCGATCCCGCTGGTGAACATGCTGGGGAACGGCTCCGTGTCCTTCTCCTATCAACTCTGGCACGTGTACGTTCGAGGCGGCGGCGGGCTGGCGTGGGGATCACAGGACCTGGAATGGGCCCCGCCGGAAGGAGATACCGTGGTCACGAACGCGTCGGGATGGGGAGTGGGGTACTCGGTGGGAGCGGGGATCACCCTCCCGGTCCATCCCATGGTCTCACTGGCCTTCTTCGCCAACTGGAACGCCGGCCGCTACGACCTCACGGCGCCCCACGGAATACTGGCGCGCCACGCGCGCCACGAGCAGCTGGAGATGGGGGTGGGAATCAGCCTCAGGTAGGATCGGCCCATGCGGGAAGGAATGAAGCGCCCACCGGTAACCCCGCTACACGGCGTCCGGCTCGACGGCCTCGAGGATCGCCCGGGTCACCAATTCGACCGGCGGCGTCCCTTCCAGGCGGCCCCGTTCTCCCATGTAGGTGCGGCATCGAGGCCCATCGCCCGTGTCCTGCGGCCCCCAGGGACGTGGATCCGGCGCGATGTCCACCCCGTTCACAAGAATCGTGGGAGACCCGTACCCGCGATACGGGGTGGGACACCCCGAGTCGGTGGTGCACCACTCCGTCCAGACGGCGGGCACACCGACCTCCCGAAACGCCCGACCCAGGAGAGCACGGGAGGGATCGACGTTGGGACAACCCTCATCGTATACCAGAACGACGCTCAGCTTGGGAGACGTAGGATCCTCCGGGTCCGTGTGTTGAGTCTCCGGTTGGGCTCACCGGGGTGCCTACCCATACTCCCGCGGAAGCTCTTATGTTCAACGCGCATGGCGCATGACTCGGGGGGGATCGGCCGCGGACCTCCTTCGTCGGGCACTCGCACCCATTCGACGGACACCTGATGTTGGCCTTTATCGTGATCCTCTCCTTCGCCCTCGGCGCGGTCGTGTCCTCCCTCCACTGGCACCGACGGCGGCGGACGGTGACGGCGGGTGCGGTGTCGCTCGACGCGAATCCACTCCTCACGACGGCTCCGGATGCGGTGGGGGTCTGGAGCGCGGATCAGCGCCTGGTGGAGGCCAACCCCGCGTTCGAGGAGATGAGCGGCTGGAGGCTGGAGGAGGCCGTGGGGATGCACGTGACGGCATTCCTCGACCCCGACCACCTCGGCCAGTTTCCCCTTCGCTCCACCGACTTGTTGTCGCAGGGCCCCTTCCGCTCACGCCGCCTCGTCGTGCGAAAGAACGGGAGCAGGATCTGGGCGGACATCCACACCGTCCGGGTCGGCGACCGCACGGTGAGCATCATCAGGGACGTCACGGAGCGACAGGAGGTGGAAGAAGCTCTGCGGCGACGGGAAGCCCACTTCCGCCATCTGGTGGAACGCGGGTGGGACGTGATCCTTCTCCTGAACGGAGATACCCACCTTCTCTGGTCATCCCCTTCCCAGCAGCGCGTGCTGGGTTATGCCCCCATGGACAACCTGGGACGAGCGTTCACGGACTTCGTCCACTACGAGGACCATGGGCAGGTGCAAACACTTCTCGCGGAGGTGCTCACCGCGCCGGAGGCTGCGGGAACGCTGGAGGCACGCTTCATCCACTCCGACGGCTCCCTGGTCTGGATGGAGATGGCGGCACGAAACCTCCTCTCGCACCCGGACATCGCCTCGCTGGTGATCCATCTGCGCGACGTGACGCCGCGGAAGGTCGCCGAAGAGGAGAGTGCCCAGGAACAGAAGCTCATCAGCGCCCTCATGGACAGCGTCCCCGGCATCGTGTACCTCTTCACACCCGAGGGGCGGCTGACGCGCTGGAACGCGCGTCTCAGGGAGTTCAGCGGGCTCACCGACGACGAGTTGTCCCGCGTCCGGGCGCTGGATTTCCTCCCCGAGTCGTCCTGGGGCGCAGCGCAGGAGTCCATACGAAAGGCCCTCGCCGGGGAGGTCGCCCTCCTCGAAGCGGACATGATCGGGCCCGGGGGAGAACAACACCCGTTCCTCTTCACGGGTACCGGGATCGAACTGGACGGAAACCCGTTCCTCCTCGGGATCGGAATCAGCATCGGCGAAAGGAAGCGACTCAAGAGCCAGCTCCTCCGAGCCCAGAAGTTGGAGGCGGTGGGACGCCTGGCCGGCGGACTCGCCCACGACTTCAACAACCTCCTCACCGCCGTCCTCGGGAACGTGGAGCTGGTGCAGTCGGCGCTGGAAACCGAAACCGTGGACCCAGGCCCGCACCTGGAGCAGATCATCAGCGCCGTGGACCGCGCCTCCAAGCTGGCGCGCCAACTCCTGTCCTTCTCACGGAGCGACATCTCCGAGCCGCGCGTGGTGAGCCCGGACCGGCTCCTGCTGGAGCTCGACCAGCTCCTCCGCCGGGTGTTGGGACGGAACATCGAGATGGTGACCCTGGTGCCGGAAGACGTCTGGAACATCCACGTCGATCCGGGCCAACTGGAGCAGGTGCTCACGAATCTGGCGGTCAACGCCCGCGACGCCATGCCCGACGGGGGCCGCCTGACCATCTCTCTGCACAACTCCCACCTGGATCATTCCGAGGCCGAGCTCTGCGGCGACATCCAACCGGGGGAGTACGTCCGCTTCCAGGTCGCCGATACGGGGAGTGGAATGGACGAGGACACGGTCTCGCGGATCTTCGAGCCCTTCTTCAGCACCAAGCCCTCGGCGAAGGGGACGGGTCTCGGCCTGGCCGTGTGCTACGGGATCATCCGGGGGGCGCGCGGCTGCATCACCGTGGACAGCACCGTGGGAACGGGAACCACCTTCTCCGTTCTTCTCCCCCGGTCGCTGGCCGACATCACCCACGACCCGGCCACCGACCACCGGGTCCGCGAAGTCCACGGCGGCTCCGAGAGGATCCTCGTGGTCGAAGACGAGCCCCAGGTTCGCCTCCTCATGGAAGAGTCCATGCGCGTGGGCGGCTACGAGGTCCTCATCGCCCGTTCCGCGGAGGAGGGGCTGGACCTGTTCGAGCGCCTCGACCGACTCCCCGACCTCATCGTTTCCGACGTCATGCTCCCCCAGAAGAGCGGGCCCGAGATGGTCACCCGGATCAGGGAGCAGTACCCCGACATCCCGGTCCTGTTCGTGTCGGGATACACGCACACCTATCTGGACACGGCGCGGATCCCGGGGTCGGACAGGGTCCGATTCCTTCCGAAACCGTTCCGGCCCAGGCAACTCCTCAACGCCATCCGGGACATTCTGGACGAGAGCGAACCGGACCGGGACGGAGGCCCCACGGGCACCTGAAACGTCGGGGTTTCCCGGCCCGGTGTCGCTTTCCTTCCGGAGTCCGGCGGAGTTATCGTCGGAGGGGTCGCCCGACGGGAGTCGCCGGCCGACCGAACCCGAACTCCGCTCAGGAGAGTCTCCTATGCCCGGTCACCCTCGCCCGACGATTTCATGGAAGGGACTCCTCATCCTCGCGGGGGCCGCCTGGGGGTGCGGGGGAGCCGACGATCAGTCCGCCCCGGCGTCTTCCTTCCTCCTCACCGACGTCCGGATCGTGGATGGGACCGGTGCCGCAGCGTACCAAGGAGCCGTACGGGTCCATGACGGTTCCATCATCGAGACGGGGGACCTGTCACCCCGGGAGAGCGAGGCCGTCGTGGATGGCGCGGGTCTGGTGTTGGCGCCCGGATTCATCGATACACACAGCCATCACGACGGAGGCCTCGCCGACCTGCGCGACGCCACCGGTGCGGTCAGCCAGGGCATCACCACCATCGTGGCCGGACAGGACGGCAGTTCACCCCATCCCCTGGGAGAGTTCTTCACACGGCTGCGCGGCACACCCGCCGCCGTGAACGTGGCGAGCTACGTGGGGCACGGCTCACTGCGCGAGGCCGTCATGGGCGAGGACTTCCGGAGGCTCGCCACCGACGAGGAAGTGGACTCCATGGTGACACTCCTGGAAGCCGCCATGGAGGACGGAGCGCTGGGGCTGTCCACCGGGTTGGAGTACGACCCGGGTATCTACAGCGACACCGAGGAGGTCCTGCGGTTGGCGCGCGTCGCCGCCAGGCACGGGGGCCGGTACATCTCCCACATGAGGTCCGAGGACAGGGCGCTGGACGAGGCCATCGAGGAGCTCATCCGCATCGGGCGCGAAGCCGACATCCCCGTCCAGATCTCGCATCTCAAGTTGGCGATGAAGAGCCTCTGGGGTCAGGCGGACAGGATCGTCGATCGGCTCGACCGGGCCCGCGCCGAGGGGGTCGACGTCACCGCGGACGTCTATCCGTACGAGTACTGGCAGTCGACCATGACGGTTCTCTTCCCCGCCCGGGACTTCACCGACCGCGAAGCGGCCGCCTTCGCCCTCCGGGACCTGGCGCCTCCGGAAGGGATCCTCTTCGGCCGCTTCAGCCCGGAACCTTCCTACGTGGGCAAGACGCTGTCCGAGATCGCCCAGCTGCGCGGAACGGACCCGGTGACCACCTATCTCGACCTCATCGCCGAGGTGTATCCGCCGAGTGGTCCGGCGGGATCGGAGAGCATCATCGCCACCAGCATGGACACCGACGACGTGGCCCGGTTGCTGCGTTGGGAACACGCCAACGTCGCGTCGGACGGCTCCCTGGCCGGCCGGCACCCCCGGGGCTTCGGGTCCTTCACTCGCGTGCTGCGGTGGCTGGTCAGGGAAGAAGGGACACTCTCCCTGGAGGAAGCGGTACACAAGATGACGCAGATCTCCGCCCGGCACGTCGGGATCACCGACCGGGGGGTGATCGCTCCGGGGATGGCCGCGGATCTGGTGCTCTTCGACCCCGCCGTCGTGACGGACCGCGCCACGCCCCAGGAGCCGAACCTCGTATCCGAGGGTATCCGCGGCGTCTGGGTGAACGGAGTGCGCGTGTGGACCGGAACGGCTCCCACGGGGTCGTTCCCCGGGCTCGTCCTCCCGCGCGGTCCGTGACCAGTCGCGGGGGCGTGGTACTGGCGGTTCTGGTCCTCACGGGGACCATGGCCGCATGCGACTCGGCGCCTCCGGTGATCGCGGTGGTGGGCAACACGGGAGATCCGGAGGTCGCCCGGGCCCTTCTGGATTCCTTGCACCCCGACCTGCGAATCCGCGTGGTGGGGATGGTGGGAGAGGGGAGCGCCGTCGAGCCGCTGGAGCAGGCCCGGAAGTTGATGTCCATCCCGGGCCTGGTGGCGGTGATCGGCCATCGGGACAGCCGGAGCAGCCTCGTCGCGGCCCAGGTGTACAACCAGGAGGGAGTCCCCCATGTCGTTCCCACCAGCACGAGCATCCGGCTGAGGGATGCCGGGCGGTGGACCTATACGCTGGTGCCCGACGATTCCATCGAAGGCGGACTCATCGCCGCCATCGCCGATACTCTCCTGCACGCATCCAGGGTCACGCTCTTCCACGTCGCCGACGAATACGGAGCCGGGATCCGCACGGGTGCGGAGTCCGCGCTCCGGAGTCGGGACATCGAGATCCTGGACGTGGTGTCGTACGACAGTGGCCGGAGCTCGTGCCTCCAGGACCCGGCGCGGGGGTTCGAGCTACTCGTGCGAGGATCGGTGGCGGCTCGTGGCGTCCCGGACGTGGTGATCCTGGGAAGCCGCACCCCGGACGCGGCGTGCATCGTGCGTGAATTCCATGCACTGGATCCGGAGATCTCCTTCCTGGCCGCGGACGGCGTCAACGTCGGACCGGCCTTCGTCTCTCCGGCCCGGGCGCCGGCGACGGCCCGGACGCTGGTCGTGCAGTTCTGGGACCCGGGTGGACCGCCGTCTCCCCGCGGAGACTTCGCGACGTTCTATCGCTCGCTCATGGGAACGGATCCCGTTCACGGCCACGCCTTGTTCGCGGATGCCGCCCTGCTCGTATCCCAGGCCATCCGGGAGGTGGGGCCCGACCGGGCCGCGGTGCGGAGATACCTGGAGGGCCTGGGCCGGGATCGCGCCGCCTTCCAGGGGTTCACCGGAAGGATCGATCGCCAGGGGATCTCGGCGGCCTCCCTCGTCCTCATGCACGGGAACGGTTCACGCTGGACACCAGAGGGATGAAGACGCCCCTCCTTCCCGACCCACCGCCCCGGCCGTCACTGAGCCTCCGGGTGGTGCTGGCGCTCCTGACCGCGGGGGGGATCGTCTACGTCCTGCTCCTGGCGGTGATCCTCTGGACGACGATGGGAGCCGGAAGTCGGGACGTCCACGACGAGGCGGCCACGGCGTTGAAGGAGTTCGAACTCCTCGACCAGAGCGGGAGGGCGTTCGACTCCATCATCGTCCTGTCCCGCATCCACCTGGAGCGCGGAGAGGTGGAAGGCGCGGCGGAGCGGCTGAACTTCTTCGTCCGCAACCTTCCCAGCCCCGCTGCCATGGGAACCCTGGCGGCTCTGCAGGACCTGCCTCCGGAAATGATCCTGGACCTGTCCAGAGCGGTGGAGATGGATTCCAGGATCCGGGACCAACTCCAGGAAACCGCGGCCCGCGCCGTCCTCGGACAACCGGACTCGGCGCTGCGCAGCCTTGCCCGCGTGGACTCGTTGAATGCCGTCTTCTCGGCACACCTCGTGCAGGCCCAGCAAGCGGGCATCGTGGACCTGGTGCAGAGGGAACGCGCGCTGGCGGACACCCATCGCCGTGGTCTCCGCCTGGCGGGTATGGCGTCGGTCATGGGCGCCTTCCTCATCCTCTTCGCTGGATACACGATCGGGCGGCGGCTGTACCAGCCGCTCGCGGAACTCGACGACGCACTGACCCGGGTAGCCGACGGCGAGTTGGATCTGGAACTCCCCGTCGTGTCCACCGATGAGATCGGACGGCTGGCCCACCACTTCAATCGCATGACGGAAGTCCTTCGTGCCGTCGTCGAGGAGGAACGGGACGCGGTGCGGCGGATGACCCGAGCATTCATGTCCAGCTCCTTCGACGCCGTCATCACCACGGACCTGAAGGGGGTCGTGACCGAGTGGAACCAGGTCGCCGAAGCGATGTTCGGGTGGAATCGCACGGACGTGCTGGGGCGGAACCTGAACGAGCTCATCGTCCCGGAAGCCGCTCGCGCGAATTCCGAGGACCCGTGGAGACTCTTGAGGGAGGACGCGGCGGCGTGGACGGGAGTGCGGCGCGATTTTCCCGCCGTGACACGGACGGGGAAGGCGCTGGAGGTGGAGGTGGCCCTGGTACCCGTGGCGGAGGGCGGCCGACTCGAGCGGGTCACCGCCTTCGTGCGCGATCAGACGGAGCGGAAGGAGTTCGAGGACCGACTCAGGAAGTCGCAGCGCCTGGACGCGGTGGGGCGCCTGGCGGGCGGGGTCGCCCACGACTTCAACAATCTCCTCACGGTGATTCTGGGCCAGTGCGACCTCCTCGAGCCACGCCTCCAACCGGACACCCCCGACGCGCACGCCGTTTCGGTGGTACGCCTCTCGGCGGAGAGGGCCGCCAAGCTCACGAATCAACTCCTGGCCTTCGCGCGCAAGCAGATGATGACGCCCATGATCGTGGACGTACGCGAGCTGCTCACGCATCTCGATCCGGTACTCGAGAGCCTGGCCACCGAACAGACACGCCTGACATACGAGTTCCACGATCGGGCGGGCGCCGTGGACGTCGACCCGTCGCAGCTCGAGCAGGTCATCATGAATCTGGTCCTGAATGCCAGGGAAGCGCTGTTCGACCGACCGGATGGGCGAATCGTCGTGCGTGTGTCCTCCGCACGCTTCGAGGACGACGACAAAGGGCTGGTGGTCATCCAGGTAGCGGACAACGGGAGGGGGATGGAGCCGGCGGAGTCCGAGCGCGTGTTCGAGCCGTTCTACACCACGAAGGACCTCGGCAGTGGACTGGGGCTCGCCACCGTATACGGGATCGTCAAACAGGCGGGTGGGGACATCTCCGTGGAAAGCACCAGAGGCGAGGGCACGACCTTCACGATCTCCCTCCCGAGGGCATCGGGAGCGCCGGCCCGCCAGGCGGAGGCGAACGCAACCTCCCCCGTGGAACCCGCGGCGAGCCAGGGAGGGTCCATCCTCCTGGTGGAAGACCAGGAAGCCCTCGCGGGGGTGGTGGCGGAGATCCTGGAGGTCCGCGGATACAGGACCCACTGGTGCTCCACCGCCGAGAGCGCGCTGGAGTGGCTCGCGGCGGAGGAACCGGTCGTCGACATCCTCGTGACCGACGTCGTCCTTCCCGGGATGGACGGACGGCGACTCGCAGAACGGATCCATGGAGAGTACCGCCCCGACCTCCCCGTGCTCTTCATATCCGGCTATGCCGAGGGGATGGTGGAAGGGAGAGACACGGTGCGGGAGGGAACCGCCTTCCTCGCCAAGCCGTTCAGCACCGCTCGCCTCGTGCGCGAGATCGAGAGGCTGCTCAGGTCCCGGCCCGCATGACCTCACCGAGAGTGCTCATGGCATCCACGATGCGGGTGTCCGTCAGATAGGGAGCGGGGCCGAACCGGACGAACCGCCCCCGGGCGTCCACCCGCACACCACGCCGCCTCAACCCCGACACCGCCATGGCGGCGCGCGCGGCTTCATCGCATCGGAGCGCGAGAAAGCCACCCACGGACTCCATCGGGCAGGTCCGGTCACGGGTGATGGCCCGGGGATCGAGATCGAGGGCGTCGAAGGTGGACGCGAGGAGGTTCACCTGGTACCGGCTCGTCTCGCGAAGGTACTCCGGCGTGAGGCCCTGCTCGCCGAAGAAATCCATGACGGCCGCGCCTCGGTAGCATGAGGTCGGATCGAAGGTGGAGCCCGCGAAGCGAGCGGGGCCTTCTCCGTACGGAACCCGGCCGGGATCCCTCTCTCCCGACAGCGTGCCGAACTCACTGAACCACCCGGTGACGACCGGCCGCATCGTGCACCCCGCCGGTATCCGGAGAAAGCAGTTCCCCTCGCCGAGTTGGAGGTACTTGTAGCCACCTCCCACCACGAAGGCCCCACCCAATCCCTCCCTCTCCAGCGTGAAGGGCACCACACCCAACGCATGGTACGCATCCACCAGGAGTTCGACTCCGTGGAGCCCGCATGCGGCCGCCACCCGCTCCAACCCCGGTACGATCCTGGCGGTCTCGAAGAGCACGGCCGACAAGAGCACCGCCGCGGTACCACCATCCACCTGGGCGGCCAGGCGTTCCGCCAGGGAGTCCACCGGATCCGCCGGCACCTTCACGACCTCGATCCCCTCCTCCGCCAGGCGATCGAGTTGCCGCCGGATGGAGTGGAACTCCCCGTCCGTGGTGACGATCCTCGGCCGCTCTCCCAAAGGGAGCGCCGAGAGGAACCGGACCACCAGCTCGTGGGTGTTGGAGCCCAGGACCACGTCCCCTTCCCCGTCTCCCATGAGGGCGGAAAAACCCCGGGCGACGCGCTCCCACTTCCGGAACACGGCGTCCCACTTGTCGTCCACCAGCTCGGCGGCGTCCAGCCACGCCCGCCGCTGAGCCTCCAGCCCCACGTCCGGCCACGCCTGGTGGGAGTGCCCCGTCAGGAGGGTTCGCTCACCCACGCGGAAATGCGCGTAGTGTGGGATCAACTCTTCGGGTGCCGGCCGGGATCGAGGGGAGGTCATGGTCGTTCACGCCGCACGGGTCAGAGGCGACTACGGATCTCCCAGAGATCCGGGAATACGGGGTTGTTCAGCGTAGAACGGAGGTACTTCGATCCCGCCGATCCCCCCGTGCCGGGCTTCGCACCGATGGTCCGCTCCACCATCTTCACGTGCCTGTACCTCCACTCCTGGATCCCCTCGTCGAGATCCACCAGGCGCTCACACAGCTCGGAGTCCCTGGCGCTTCCGCGATACACCGCGATGAGCACCTCCTGCACCGCCGGCGAAGCCTCCACGGGGAGAGTCACGTCGCGATCGAGGGCCTCGGTGGGGACCGCATATCCTTCTCTGAACAGGTACTGGAGAAAGGCATCCCAGAGGGTGGGCGACGCCAGCCGCATCTCCAGCTCCTCGCGCGCCCTGCTTCCGTCGGCGAACCGGCCCACGGCCTCCGCGTTCTTGCGGCCCAGCGCGAACTCCAGGGCTCTGAACTGATCGCTCTGGAAACCGCTGGCGCTGTCCAGGCGTTCACGAAAGGTGAGGAACTCCGTGGGCGTCATGGTCTCCAGGATGTCCAGTTGCGACACCATGACCTTCAGCACGGTGAGGACACGCTTGAGGGTATGCTGGGCGCGATGCGCATCCCCCTGGCCCAGAAGGCGGCAGCAGTAATCCACCTCGTGGAGGAGCACCTTGAACCACAGCTCGTACACCTGGTGGATGACGATGAAGAGCATCTCGTCGTGCTCCATCTCGTCTCGCGGGCGCTGAAGGCGAAGGAGTTCGTCGAGCTTGAGATACCGCCCGTAGGTGACCGCTTCGTTCATGATGGCCGCGCGGTGGGAGGGTGGGGAACGCCGGAACCGACCCTGTACGGCGCCGGCCCAGGAAGCACGTGGGGAGCGATCGTTGTGGTCGCCGCCCCGAAGCGCCAACTTCGGATGGTTTCCCTCTATCCGCCACCTCCACCCGACCACGATCATGACTTCCACCCCGCTCCTGGCGATTCCCTTGGCACTCGTGATTTCCGGCCTTTTCCCCGGCGAGCCCCTTCCATGGGGGCAGAAGGGCCACGAGATGGTGGCGCGGGTGGCTGCCCGGGCCCTCCCGGCCGAGGTGCCCGCGTTCTTCCGGGACGCCTCGGATCAACTCGCCTATCTCAACCCCGAGCCCGACCGGTGGCGCAGCCGCGAGTTCCCGGAAATGGATGGGGCCTGGAGCTACGACCACTACATCGACCTCGAGAACGTCCCCGAGGGCGCGTTGGACGCGGCGAACCGGTACGCCTTCCTGGCCGCGCTGAATGCCGCCGGCGTGGACGACCCCCATCAGGCGGCGGGCTTCGTGCCCTATCGCATCGTCGAGCTGTACGAGCGCCTGGTGACGGAGTGGCGGCTCTGGCGGGCCGAAGGAGACCCTGCCCGCAGGGAATGGATCGCGCAGAGGATCGTGCAGGACGCCGGAGTCCTCGGCCACTACGTCGCCGACGTCGCGCAGCCGCACCACACCACGATCCACTTCAACGGGTGGGACGCGAACACGCCCAACCCCGAGGGCTTCACCCAGGATCGCGAATTCCACTACCGCTTCGAGACCGCCTTCGTCGGGGCCCATGTCGCCGAGCGCGACATCCGCGCGCTGGCGAGGGAGCGCGCCGTGCGGGTCGGCGAGGTGCGGCCCGCGGTGATGGACTACGTGCGGGCGTCTCACGCCGAGGTGGAGACCCTCTACCGGATCGACCGGGACGTGGGCTTCGACCCGGATGCCCCCGCCGATGCGTCGGCCGTGCACTTCGCCGCCGAACGCCTGGCCGCGGGCGCGGACATGCTCTCCGCCCTCTGGTGGTCGGCCTGGCTGCAGAGCGGAGAGCGTTGACGCACGCCGGTCGCGGCGCCGCTCTGCAGGACCTCGACGCCCGCGTGGTCGCCTGTCGCCGTTGCCCCCGTCTGGTGGCGTGGTGCGCCGAGGTCGCGGAGGCGAAGCGGGCCGCGTACCGGGACGACGTGTACTGGGGGCGTCCCGTTCCCTCCTTCGGGGACCCGGACGCCCGTATCGTGGTGGTGGGCCTCGCCCCCGGCGCCCACGGGGCCAACCGCACGGGACGCATGTTCACGGGAGATCGATCCGGCGACTGGCTCTACGGCGCGCTGCACCGTGCGGGGCTCGCCAGCCAACCGGACTCCACGGGGCGTGACGACGGGATGACACTCCACGGTGTCTACGTCACGGCCGCGGTCCACTGCGCTCCGCCGGCGAACAAGCCCACGACCGCGGAGCGCGAGACGTGCCGATCGTTTCTCGAGGAGGAAGTCGGCCTCCTGGAGGACGCACCCGTGTGGGTGGCGCTGGGCAAGCTGGCCTTCGACCAGCTCCTGAGGGTCCTGGGTGACCGGGGGGACGCGGTTCCCCGCCCCCGTCCGCGCTTCGGCCACGGGGTGGAAGTGGAGTTGGGGGATGCGCGCACGGTTCTGGGCTCGTACCATCCCAGCCAGCAGAACACCTTCACCGGCAAATTGACGGAACCCATGTTCGACGCCGTCTGGGCACGTGCCCGGGCGTTGGCCTTCCCCGACCCACGATGAGCATGAACGCGACCCTGCGACTCCTCGGCATCCCGGCGGTCCTTCTCGCCACGGCTTGCACACCCGACACTCCCACCCGGTCGCCCCTCGGTGTGGACCTCATCGAGTTGACCATCGCCGAGACGCACCAGGCCATGTTGAGCGGCAAGCTCACCGCGCGCATGCTCACCGAGGCCTACCTGGCCCGCATCGAGGCCTACGACAAGAAGGGGCCCTCGTTCAACAGCATCATCATGGTGAACTCCCGGGCACTGGAGCGCGCCGACGAGCTCGACGCCGAGCTGGCCCGCACCGGTGAGCTCACCGGGCCACTGCACGGAATTCCTTTCATCGTGAAGGACAACTACGACACCCACGACATGCCCACCACGGGCGGGTCGGCTTCGCTGGCCGGGTCCGTCCCCTCGGACGACGCCTACCAGGTGAGGAAGATCCGCGAGGCCGGCGCCATCGTGCTGGCCAAGTCGAACCTGGCCGAGTTCGCCTTCACCGCGTACGAGACGGTGGGATCCATGCTCCCGGGATGGACCTTCAATCCGTACCAGCTCAACCGGGTCACGGCGGGCTCCAGCGGAGGGACCGCCGCCGCCGTCGCGGCGAACCTGGGACTCGTGGGACTCGGAACCGACACCGGCAACTCCATCCGGGGGCCGTCGGGGCACAACGCCCTGGTGGGGATCCGGTCCACCCAGGGACTCACCTCGCGGGACGGAATCATCCCGCTCATCGCCAGCCGGGACGTGGGCGGGCCGATGACGCGCTCCGTGGAAGACGCGGTACGCATCTTCGACGTGATCGCGGGAACCGATCCCTCCGATCCGGTCACGTCCGAAGCCGACGCGCGCCGCCCCGCGTCGTACATGGACGCGCTGGTGGCGAACCTGGAAGGGATCCGCATCGGCGTGAGCCGGGAGATCACGTACACCGAGACGGCCGACCCGGAGGTCCTTCAGCGCTTCGAGGAGGCGGTGGCGGACCTGGAGCGTGCGGGCGCGGTGATCGTCGACGACGTGGTCATCCCCGACATGGACACGATCCGGGCCGGCCTCGACTGCCCCAGCTTCCGCTACGACATCGAGAACTACCTGGCGACCCTTCCCCACCCGCCGTACCGGACCCTCGAGGAAATCCGCGCGAGCGGAAAGGTCCACGTGACCGTGATGCCGCGGGTGTCGAGGTATCTCGAATTCGAAGGCACTCCGGCCACCAACCCGTCGTGCATCGAGACCGCGCGCAACCAGGACCGGCTCCGCGAGGCCGTGCGCCTCGCCATGTCCGAGGCCCGCGTAGATGCCCTGATCTATCCGACGTGGAACAATCCGGCCCGCCTGGTGGGAGACCTGACTTCCCCCCACGGAAACAACAGCCCGATCCTGTCACCGCCCACGGGGTTCCCGGCCATCACCGTTCCCATGGGCTTCGTGTGGGACGACACCCTTCCGGCGGGATTGCAGATCTTCGGAGACGCATGGAGCGAACCCACCCTCATCCGCATCGCCTACGCCTACGAGCAGGCGACCCACCACCGGCGTCCTCCACCCACCGCCCCGGCGCTGGACTGAACTTCCGCTCCTACACCGCGTCCAGGAGGGTCCGTATCGCCCGTGCCACGTCTCCCGGACCATAGGGTTTCGAGAGGAGGTGGACCCCCGGGCGCAGGCGGCCCTCGTCGAGGAGGACGTCCTTCGAATATCCGGAGGCGAAGAGAACCGCGATGCCGGGATGGAGGAGTATGGCCCGATCCGCCACCTCCCGGCCGCTCAGCCCTCCCGGCATCACGACGTCGCTGAAGAGGACGTCGATGCGCGCCTCGGCCTCGAGGATTCCGACCGCCTGCACGCCATCCACCGCGGCCAGCACCCGGTACCCGAGATCCGAAAGCACTTCGACGGCGTACTCTCGCACGTCGGGCTCATCCTCCACCACCAACACGGTTTCGCCTCCGTGGGGGAGGCTCTCCACCGCGTCCGGCAACCGGGACCGGGGCGCCTCACCCTCGGAACGGGGGATGTACACGTGCACCGTCGTCCCGGCGCCCTCCTCGCTGTCGATCTCCAGATGTCCTCCGCTCTGCGATACGAATCCGAAGACCATGGACAGGCCGAGGCCGCTTCCCTCGCCTACCCCCTTCGTGGTGAAGAACGGCTCGATCACCCGGGCTCGGTGTTCTTCCCGGATCCCCACTCCCGTGTCGCGGACGGACACGAGCACGAAGTCGCCCGGCTCCCCACTCCCGTGTTCGGCATCACCGGCGCCTCGCGAATACGACGGGACGTTGCGTGCCTGGATGGTCAGCGTGCCGCCGGGCGCCATGGCGTCCCGGGCGTTGAGACACAGGTTGAGTATGGCGGACTCCAACTGTCCCGCGTCCACGTGGGCCACCCAGAGGTCGGAGGCGATCTCGACGTCCACGGTGATGTGTGCTCCCAACGTCCGCTCCAGTAGAGGGAGCATCGACACCACCAGATCACCCACCTCGACGGGCTTCGGGTCCAGCGGCTGCCTTCTGGCGAAGGCGAGCAACTGACGAACCAGGTCCGCGGCCGTCCCCGCCGCCTTGAGGCTGTTCCCCACCAACCGCCTCACCCTGTCGTTCTCCACGAACCGGAGGGCGAACTCCAGACTCCCGCTGATGATGGTCAGGAGGTTGTTGAAATCGTGGGCCACACCTCCGGTGAGCTGTCCCACCACCTCCATCCGCTGGGCCTGACGCAGCTGCGCTTCGGTCTCGCGCGCCGCCGTGACGTCGAACCCGAGACTCCCCACGCCCAGGACGTCACCGTCCGACGTGCTCACGGGGAAGCTCGTGAACGACATGCGGTGCGTCTTTCCGTCCGCCAGGACCACGTCGCGTTCCTCGGTGATGGCCTGCCTGCCCGAGAACACGCTCATGTAGTGATCCCACGCCCACTGCGCGAGTTCCTGTGGATAGAAGTCGAACGCGTTCTTCCCGACGACTTCGGCGGAGTCCAGTCCGTACCACTCCTCGAACGTTCGATTGACGATCACGTAGCGGCCCGCTTCGTCCTTCAGCGCGAACGCCATGGGCAACTCCGCCACGATGCTGCGGAACTGTTCCTCGCTCCGCTGCAACGCGGCCTCCTGGGCGAGGAGCGTGGTCACGTCGGTACCGACGATGACGGTGCCGCCGCCCCGGGTCCGGTGGGTGGTCACCTGGAGCACCCGCCCGTCCGCAAGGAACCTCCGGACCGGCGGTCCGTCGATGGCGCGGAAATCCCTCTCGCGATTCCGGACGACCGTCTCGATATCGTCACCGGCGTCGCGGATCAGCCCCCGGTCATAAGCCGTGCGGATCACGTCCTCGAAGTGGGTGCCCACTTCGATGATGTCCGCCAATTCCGGATACCACTCCAGAAAGCGTTGGTTGAACAGGGCGATCCGGTCGTCGCGGTCGTACACGATGATGGTCTGCGACACGCTCTCGATGGCGTCTTCGAAGACGGTGAACCACGCTACGGTGTCGGCCCCGTCGCCCCCAACCGGTGATACCTCCCTCACCACCGCCATCACGTGCTCCACGATCCCGTCGGAACCTCGTACCGGCGAGACGGCGATGTGGGCGTGGACGTGGGAGCCCGCCTCCGTCGTGACCCTCCCCACGAACCCTTCGTCCCGCGCCTCCCCCGCCGATGTCCCCGCCCAGAACGACACCCAGCGGTCACGGTCACCGGGATGCACCAGGTCCACGATGCTCTTGTCCAGCAGCAGACCCGGATCGGACCCAAGCACCGCGGCCGCCCGGGCGTTGACCCGCAGGACGCGGCCCGTCGGGGAGACCGCCATCAGCCCTGCGGGGACCACGTCGAACAGGCCGTGGAGGTCACCGGACGGGGGCGGAAGGCAGCGTGGATCCATCACTCTCGCGGGGGCGTGGGATCGGGGGATTCGACTGGATCGTGTCCCTGATTATCGACGCCGGAAACCGCAACCTTGACGCCCGCCCTTCCCACTCCCGCCGCGGCTTCGCGGAACTCACGGAGTCCCTTGATGGACATGAGGAGGTAGACCACGTAGAGCGCCGCGGTGAGTTCGAGGTCCCTCGACACGTAGAGGGGCACGTAGATCACGTCCACGGCGATCCACAACTTCCACGAGTCCACGTATCGCATCATCAGATAGACGTGTGCGGTCAGGCTCATCACGGTCGTGAGGGCATCCCACATCGGAGCGGCCCCTCCGATCCGTACCAGGAGGAACCAGAGGGCACCCCACCCCACCAGGAAGATGGGGACGGTGAGCCTGAGCACCCCGCCCGGCGCATGGGTGACCGGGCGAGGCGCATGATCCGCCCCTCCCGCCATCCAGATCCTGATGGCCTGGAGGCTGGTGACGAAGTAGAACGCCTGGATCCCCACCTCGGCGTACAGGCGGACCTGGAAGAACACGATCCCGAAGAGCGTGACGCTCACCAGGACGAGCCACCACCCCACCACGCGGTTGTTGGCCAGGAGCCATACGCTGGCCGCCCCGGTGACGACCGCCATGATCTCTGTGACGCTCATGACCCCTTTCCTGGTTGGATCGTGGGATGGGCGCGAAAGGGCCCGGTGTCCGTCGTGTGCGCGCACGGTAATCGAGGAACGCCCCGGTTCGCCACCCGCATGTCGCGGGCCGGGTGTCACGAGCCCCTCGGTTCGGTCGTTTCCGGTGCGACGTTCTCATCCACTCCGGAGACACAGACATGACACCCCGCCGCCCCCTCGTCGTGACCGCCCTGACCGTATGCACACTCGTGGCGTGTGACTCCTTCACCGGTCCGCCGGAGAGGCTCGAGCAACTCCCCCGCCAACTGACGATCGCGGAGCAGGAGGTCATCGCCTCGTCCAACGCGTTCGCCTTCGACCTCCTCCGCGAGGAAGTGGCCCGAAGCGAACCCGGGAGCAACGTGTTCATCTCTCCGTTCAGCGTGTCGATGGCGTTGGGGATGACCCTCAACGGCGCGGCCGGCGAGACCTTCGACTCCATGCGGACCACTCTGCGCTTCGAGGGACTCACGCAGACCCAGGTCAACGAATCGTACCGGGATCTCCTGGCGCTCCTCGTGGAGTTGGACGGCGGCACGACGTGGGACGTCGCGAACTCGGTATGGGCCCGGCAGGGCTTTCCCTTCGTTCCCGCCTTCTTCGACACCGTGCAGGACTACTTCGGCGCGGAAGCCCGGGAGATGGACTTCGGCGACCCCGCCACCAGGGACGTCATCAACCAATGGGTCAGTGACGCCACCAACGGCCGTATCGACACCATCGTGGAGTCCATCAGCCCGCTGGACATCCTCTTCCTGATCAACGCGGTGTACTTCAAGGGTGACTGGACCACGAAGTTCGACCGGGACCGTACTGCGCCCGCGCCATTCCAGTCCGCGACCGGCAGCGGTTCCATCCAGGTGGAAACGATGAACGCCCGCGACATGCTCGCCGGGCTCTTCCACCTGGGCGCCACCGGTATCGAGGGCGGGGAGCTCCCGTACGGCAACCAGGCCTTCACGCTCACCGTGGTGATGCCTCCGCACGGCGGATCGGTGGAAGACGTGGTGGCCGCCCTCGACGACCAGGCGTGGAAGAGCTGGATGGAGCAGATCAGCTACGACTCCGTCCACGTCGCTCTCCCGAAGATGGAGATCGAATACGAGACGCGGCTGGATTCGGTGCTGATGACTCTCGGGATGGGCGTCGCCTTCGACGCGAACCGGTCGGATTTTTCCAACCTCACCCCGGCCCAGGATGCACACATCAGCCGGGTCCGCCACAAGACCTTCCTCAAGGTGGACGAGGAGGGGACCGAGGCGGCGGCGGCGACGTCGGTGGACATCGGCCTGACCTCGCTCCCCCAGGGACTCTACGTGGACCGCCCCTTCATCCTGGCCATCCGGGAGCGCCTCTCGGGCACCATCCTCTTCCTGGGCGTGATCCGGGATCCGCGGGGGTAGCGGGGCGGGCGGGTCGCCCCCCAGGGCGGCGTTCGCTATCGTGTCGGAGTCACCCCGAACTCGACCCGATCCGATCCGAACCATGAAACGACGCGATTTCGTACGTACGTCCGCCGCGGGACTCGCCGCCACCGCCGTTCCCACCGCCGTGGCCGGTGCCTCCGACCGGGGCGCCCAGCCCACCGGCGTCCCCGACCGGGCGCCTGAGATCCTGACCCGAGCCCCCACCCGCCCCGTCCTGGTGGCCGACGTGAGCAGCATCCGCTACCGCAACGGGGGCCCCGAGTCCGGTATCGAGCGAGCCTTCAGGGGGATCACCGAGGGCGAGGACGTGCTGGCCGCGCTGGTGGCCGGAGTGAACATCCCCGAGCTGGATCCGGAGGAGGCGGGGATCGGATACGGCGGCCTCCCCAACGCGGACGGCGTGGTCCAACTCGATTCGTGCCTCATGCACGGCCCGCGGAGGTGGGCGGGAGGAGTGGCGGGGATCGAGGGGGTGCGCACGCCGTCGCTGGTGGCCAAGGCGGTGGCGGAACTCACCGACCACCACCTCATCGTCGGAGAAGGCGCACGGGAGTTCGCCCGCTCCCTGGGCTTCGAGATCGAAGACGATCTCAACACGGAGCACTCCCGGTCCCTCTGGCTCGAGTGGCGACGCCGGGTGGACCCGTCCCACTGGCTGGACCCCGTGGAGCGTATCCGGGGGATGGGCCGCGCGGGCGAGGACACCGACCCGGACCACATCCGCCGCGGTCGCGGGAGGATGGACCCGGAGCAGGCGGAGCGGATGCAGCTCTTCGCCGACGCCGCCCTCGCCGCCGGCCTCTCCATGGTGGACGACGGCCTCATCCCGGAGGAATCCTTCTGGGGGACCACCAGCCTCGAAGGCGTCTCACCCAACGGCGACATCTGCGGAGTGACCACCACCAGCGGGCTGGCGTGGAAGATCCCGGGCAGGGCCGGAGACTCTCCCATCCTGGGGGCGGGGCAGTACGTGGACAACGCCGTGGGCGCCGCCGGCTCCACCGGCCGGGGTGAGGCCAACCTCTACAACCTCACCGCGTTCCTCATCGTGGAGTTCATGCGCCAGGGGATGTCGCCCAAGGATGCCGGAATGGCGGCGCTGAGGCGCATCAAGGACAACACGGTGGAGTCGCGTCTCCTCAACAGCCGTGGGCTCCCCAACTTCGACGTGCGCTTCTTCATCCTCAACAAGGCCGGAGAGTACGCGGGGGTGGCCATGTACGGCGACGCCGAGAAGACCTTCGCGGTGTGCGACGAGCACGGGGCCAGAGAAGAGCCCCTGGAGGGGTTGCTGGAGGGGCCGTCGCGGGACTGACGGTAGCCTTGGCCGAACGCCCGTTCGTTCGGCCCACGGAGTGTCGGAGGGCCGGATCTCTTGGGAGTCCGGCCCTCCGGCGTTCCAGGGTGGGACGCGGCCGCGAGAAGCACGATCGCCGCCGAGCGACGATCAACCCGTCTCGGGAAGGAAGCTGGGAAGGTTCACTCCGTCGAAGCCGTAGAACTCACCTCTCACCTGGAAGAGGTGGGTTTCCACATTCACCGCCTTCCACGAGTACATCAACTCCACCAGCGCTCGCTTCTGCATGGGAATCACCACCAGCGCCGCCGACCCCCGGTAGAACTCGGCGCCACGGGCGAGGAGGGCGGCCATGACCGCCTCATTCCTGGCGACCGCGGGTCCCATCATGTTCAGCGCCGGATGTTTCACCGAGATCAGGAACCCGTCGAGCCCGCCCTGGTCGTTCTCGTACACGAGGACGTCGAACATCTCTCGATCATTGCGGATGGCATAGCCGTAGTCGAGATGCCGCGTGATCCCACTCACCGCCTCCTCCACCACCGCCATGGCGTCGACGTCGGCCTCCGTGGCCGGTCGCACGTGATCGATCCCGGGGACCTTGAAGCCGGAGTGGTCCGTCGGCACGGTGATCACCATGTCGTTGTACGACTCACGAGGTACGAATCCCGAACTGTTGTAGAGGGAGAAGGAGTCGATGTTGAAGGCGCTCCCGACGAGGCGGAGAGGCTTGTCCGCTTCTTCGGCCAGACCGGCGATATGCATGGTCATGGCCTTTCCGATCCCCTTACCGAAGTAGTTGGGATGCACCGACATGATGCCGAAGGAGATGTGCTTCGGCCGGGGGTGGTAGAAGCAACTTCCGGCGAGCCTGCCGGTCCGCGCATGGTAGGCGGCGACGTTGCAGCCCGGCGTCAGATCTTCGTAGACGTCCAGGAAGATCCCCGTGTCATGGGGATCGCATCGGAAATAGTCTCCGGGCCAGCCCTTTCGTGAATACCAATGGTTGAACGACGCGTGCAGCATGTCGGCGTACTCGGCCCGGTCGTCGGGCGCGAGAGGCCGCAGGATGAAGTCGGACATGGTGCCTCCTGGGGGGGTCTCCCCGGGAGTATCGGGAGGCCGACCCAGGACTTGAGGCCGACGGTGGAGGTCAGCCGCGATCCTCGAACGCCGCGTCGAACGCCACCTCCGAGGGGGCGAAGTCCAGCTGCCTCACGAAGCGGCACGCCTCCGCGGCGCCGTGCTCCCGATCCATCCCCGAGTCCTCCCACTCCACGGAGAGCGGACCCCCGTAGCCGACCCGGTTGAGCGCCCGCACGATCTCCTCGAAGGGGACGCGGCCGCGGCCCAGGGAGCGGAAGTCCCAGAAGCGGTCGCGGTGGCCGAAGGGGAGGTGCCCCCCGAACACGCCGGAGGGCATGGGGGTGGGCGACCACCAGACGTCCTTCATGTGGGCGTGACGGATGCGGTCGCCGAAACGGTGGATGAACTCCACGCAGTCCACTCCCTGGTAGGCCAGGTGGCTGGGGTCGTAGTTGAAGCCGAACGCCTCGCGGTGCCCCACGGCCTCCAACGCACGCTGGGCCGTCGCGATGTCGAAGGCGATCTCGGTGGGGTGCACCTCCAGGGCGAAGCGGACCCCCACCTCGTCGAAGACGTCGAGGATGGGGTTCCAGCGCCGGGCGAACTCCCGGAAGCCCTCCTCGACCATCCCCTCGCTCACCGGAGGGAATGCGTAGAGGAGATGCCAGATGGGGCTCCCGGTGAAGCCGTTGACCACCTCCACGCCCAGGTTGGCCGCGGCGCGCGCGGTGGCCTTCATCTCCTCGGCGGCGCGGGAACGGACCCCTTCGGGGTCGCCGTCTCCCCAGACGTGGTCGGGGAGGATGTCACGGTGGCGCGCGTCGATGCGGTCGCACACGGCCTGCCCCGCGAGGTGGTTGCTGACGGCGAAGACCTCGAGCCCATGGGAGGCGAGGAGCTCTCGCCGGGCCACGCAGTAGTCGGGGTCCTCCGCGGCGCGCCCCACGTCGAAGTGATCGCCCCAGCACGCCAGTTCCAGTCCGTCGTACCCCCACGCGGCCGCCTTCTCCGCGAGGAGCGCCAGGGGAAGGTCGGCCCACTGTCCGGTGAAGAGGGTCACGGGTCTATTCATGGGTCTGCCCTCACTTCGGGGGCGTGTAGGCCGCGTCCACCCACCCGCCCACCCGGTGGCTCTCCACGGCCCGGTGGATGAAGTGCACACCGTGGGATCCATCCTGCACGGTGGGGAAGTCGCCGTCGAAGGGGCCGGACTCGCCACCCGTGTCCCGGGTCCGGAGCGTGCGGGCCACGTTCCGGTAGAGGTTGGCGAAGGCTTCGACGAATCCCTCCGGGTGCCCGGAGGGGAGGCGCGTGTGGGCCCGCGCCCGCGCGGAAAGCGTCCCCGTGCCCGCGAACAACGTGATGCGCGTCCCTTCGGGGCCCAGAAGATGGAGTTCGTTGGGATCTTCCTGGCACCAGTCCAGCGCCCCTTCACTGCCGTAGACGCGGAGCCGCAGGTGGTTGCGCTCTCCCGTGGAGATCTGGGAGGCGGTGAGGAGGGCACGGACGCCGCCTTCCATCTCCATGATCACCGTGGCGTCGTCCTCCAGCTTCCGCCCCGGAACCACCGTGCCCAGGTCGGCGAAGAGCCGTACCACCTCCAACCCGGTCACGTAGCGTACCAGGTCGTGGGCGTGGGATCCGATGTCGCCCAGCGCGGAGGAGACGCCGGCCTGATCCGGGTCACCCCGCCACGCGGCTTGCTTGTGTCCTTCGGCCTCGAGAAGGGTCCGGAGCCACCCCTGCGAATACTCCACCACGATCTTGCGAAGGCCGCCCAGCGCTCCGGAGCCCACGCGTTCGCGAGCTTCCTTGACCAGGGGGTATCCCGTGTAGTTGTGCGTGACCGCGAAGATCCGCCCTCCCTCCGCGGCCATCCGGCAGAGCGCCTCGGCGTCCTCGACGGTGTTGGTGAGCGGCTTGTCACAGATCACGTGGAAGCCGTGCTCCAGGAAGGTCCTGGCCACCGGGAAGTGGAGGTGGTTGGGCGTGACGATGGAGACGACCTGGATTCGTTCGTCCGGCGGGAGGGCCGCCTCGGATCGGGCCATCTCCTGGAACGACGCATAGCTGCGCGCGGGAGCGACCCCCAGTTCGTCCCCCATCCTCCGGGAACGTTCCGCGTCGGAGGAGAAGGCGCCGGCCACCAGATCGTACTCCCCGTCCAGCGCCGCCGCCATGCGATGGACGGCCCCGATGAAGGCGCCGGGGCCCCCGCCCACCATCCCGTATCGGATACGGGGCCCTGTCGACGTCACGCCGCGGCTCCGATGTGTTCCTTCCGGTATCCGCCGGCCCTCCGATCCCGCAGGTACATCGCCGCGAAGATCAGGGTCAGTACGCCGCACAGGGGCACCACGTACCGGAAGGAGATGCGCCCGCCGTAGTTGTCCGCCGGCCCCAGGGTGGCCTGGGCCGTGGACGAGATTTCGTCGAGGTCCGCCGCGGCCAGAGCCCGGAGCGCGTTGGCGGTGGCGGGGGCGGGAAGGTTCCCCGAGGTCTCGTACTGGACGACCACGGCTCCGGCCGCCTCCATGGCGTTCCGGGCGTCGTCATCGGCGTCGAGGGTCAGGGACCCCACGGCGTTGATCATGAGGGTGACGGTTTCGGCCACGGGGAGTTCCTCATGCGCGTAGTCGTCGGCGATCCGGCCCATGGTGGGCGACGTCACCAGACCCACGGTGGCCATCCCCACCGTGCCCATGAGGCCCAACCCCAGGGCCCCGCTCCGGGGGATACGCTCGGACACCACGCCCAACATGGTGGGCCAGAAATAGCACACGCCCACCGCGAAGACCGTTGCGGCCGCGAAGGTCGCCGCCCCGGTTCCCCAGATACTCAGTCCCAGAAGGCCCACTCCCGACAGCACGGCCGAGGCCAGCAGGATCCCGGTGGGGGAGAGCTGCTCCACCACGGGCCCCGCGCGATACCGCAACACGGCCATGAGCCCGTTGATCCACACCAGCACGAGAATCCCGTGCATCCCCCCGGCCTCCAGCACCGCGGGCACCCATCGGTTGGGGCCCAGCTCCACCGAAGCCGTCATGGCCATGGCGATGAGCATGAGCCACATGAGGGGCGTGGAGAACGCGGCCTTGAAGCTCTCTCCCACGCCCACCCCCGCCTGCACGCCCTCGGTGGCGGGGAAGGGCTCCCGGAGGAGGAGATACCCGTACGCCAGCGTGGGGACGAGGATCAGCGCCAGCTTGACCTGCCAGGCGGTCACGCCCGCGGCATCCAACCCGAAGGCGGCCAGACCACCCAACACCACGCCTCCGGGGAACCAGACGTGGAACTGGTTGAGCTTCACCGTCTTGTTCTCGGGGAAGAGCGTCGCCACCAGGGGATTGCACGCCGCCTCCACCAGCCCGTTGGCCATGGCGATGACCAGCGCGCCGGCGAAGAGGAGCCAGAACCCGGTGGCGGTGATCATGATGAGCGTTCCCGCCAGGTGCCCCACCCAGGAGAGACGGAGGAGAAAACGCATCCCCAGCGTGTCGCAGAGTGGCGCGAAGACCAGCTGGGAGACGGCAAAGCCCCAGAGCGCCGCGCCGCCGATCCACCCCACCTCCTGGTTGGTCAGCACGAAGTCCCTCTTCAGCGCCAGCATGATGGCGCCCACGGTGGCGAAGGCCACGGAGGTGGCGATGAGGGCGATGCAGCTCCCCAGGAAGAGGCGGGCGGCGTTGGGCGATCCTTCGTGGCTCATGTCGACTCCCTCGTGTGTGGACTGCGTTACGTGGCCGGTGACCGACTACAGCCCCAGGTGGTCCAGCACTTCCTGTGGTGGAAGCTTCCACTCCGCCAGCGGCACGTTGCCGACGTACCCCAGGTCCCCCATCCCCTCCTCGGTGGTCCAGAAGGCGGTGGCGGTGAGGTCGCGCACCCGATCGAAGAAACGGGCATGGACCACCATCCCGGGCGCCGCCTCGGCCGCGTAGCAGATGTCGTCGCAGATGGCGTGCTTCTCCTCCGGGGCGAGGTCGCGGAAACGCCTCCCGTCGCCGAAGCGGCGGGCCGCCTCCAGATCGAGCCAGACCAATCCGCCGCGGATGACCACCTTGTCGTTCCGGTTCCAGTCGTACGGCGCGCTCACCCACTCGTCGATGAAGTCGTGGGCACCCACCTGGCTGGCGGACGGGGAGCGGGCGTCGGCGGGGATGACGACGTCGCACAGCGAGGCCAGGCTCTCCAACTCGTCCGTGGTGAGGCTCCGCTCCCACGGAACGACCGGATTCACCAGATCCGGGTCCGTGACGGTGCCGGCCGCCCGGGTGTTCCTCCCCTGGGGCTGGCCCGTGGGGATGGCGTCGGGGGCGTCGGTGCCGCAGGCGACCAGCCCCGGGGTGGCGGCCACCATGGCCAGGACCTTGAGAGCCTGGCGGCGGTCCATTCCGCCGGGGCCGTCCGTCCCGCTCGGGCCGCAGTCGCCGACGGTCGACGTCACCTCGGCGGCTTCCTTCTCGCGTCCGTTCATCACAGGCTCCCCTGGGCAAGCTGTTCCCCCAGGTAGTCCGAGGACCGCCAGGCGATGGCCATGATGCTGAGGGTGGGGTTCTTGTCGGCGTTGGAGATGAAGGCGCCGCCGTCGGTGACGAAGAGGTTGTCCACCTCCCACGACTGGCAGAACTGGTTGAGGACGGAGTCGCGGGGAGAGTCCCCCATGCGCACGCCCCCCACCTCGTGGATGATCTGCCCCGGCTTGGCGATGGCCTTCGCTCCGTCGTCGTGGACGGTGCTGGTGACCCGCCCGCCCATGGCCTCGATGATCCCCGCGAAGGTCCGTTGCATGTGGCGAGCCTGGTTCAGTTCGTGCTCCGACCACTTCCAGTGGAAACGCAGCGTGGGTATCCCCCACTGGTCCACCCCGTCGGGATCGATGTCGGCGTAGCAGTGCTCGTTGGGGATCATCTCACCGCGCCCGTCGAACCACATGAAGGAACCGTAGTAGCGCCGGCAATCCTCCTTGAAGGTCTGGCCGTACGATCCCCCGGTGAGGCTCTCCAGCCCGCCGAACACACCGAAGCCCGGCATCCTCCGCCCCCCTCCGAACTCGACGTGGTAGCCGCGGGCGAAATCCAGTCTCCCCGCCGCCTGCTCCTGGTACAGCCACCACGGAATGTAGAGATGCAGTTCCGAGGTCCCGTCGGAGTTGTGGACGGGAACGTTCTCCATGGCGGGGATCTGTCCGCCCACCCCCGCCCCCACCGTGTCCATGATCCATCGGCCGACCTGGCCGCTCCCGTTGGCCAATCCGTCCGGGAAGGCGGAGCTCTTCGAATTGAGGAGGATACGCGCCGACTCCAGCGCGCTGGCGGCCAGGATCACCACCCGCGCCTTCACGTGCTCGTCCAGGCGGGTACGCTTGTCGATGTAGTGGACCCCCGTCGCCTTCCCGTCGGGGCCCACCGTGACCTCCCGCACCATGGCGTCGGTGAGGATGTCCAGGTTCCCCGTGGCCAGAGCGGGGGGGATGAGTACCGTGGTGGACTGGAAGTTGGCCTTGATGGAGCACCCGCGCCCGCACGGCGTGGCGTAGAAGCACGCCGCCCGCGCTCGCATGGAGTCGGCGGTGACGCGCTGGGCCATGGGGTTGTTGGGATGGAGCCACTTCGAAATCCGGTCGGCCTCCAGCCGCTGGGTGAGGATGGCCAGGTGGGCGGGGACCACCGGGATGCGGAGGTCGCGGCACACCTTCTGGGTCAGGAGCTCCTCGGCCCGGGGAGGCGGGGGCGGAAGGAGTACTCCCGGCGACGAGTCGGGGGTGTTCTCCAACCCCTCGTTGGACCCGTACACCCCGATGAGGGCCTCCGTCTTGTCGTAGTACGGCGCCACGTCGTCGTACCCCATGGGCCAGTCGAAACCGAGGCCGTCCCGGGAATGGGGCTTGAAGTCGTACTCGCCCATGCGCAGCGAGATCCGGCCCCAGTGATTGGTGCGCCCCCCCAGCATCCGGGCCCGCCACCACATGAAGTCGGCGCCGTCGGCGTTGGCGTACGGCTCACCCGGAACCCGCCACCCCCCATCCACCGTGGCGTCGTAGAAGCCGAAGGGCTTGTCCGCCGTCCCGGCGCCCCGGAGGGGCGCGTCCCTGGGGAGGTTGAACATGGGCGTTTCGCTGACCGGGTCGTAGTCGCGCCCCGCCTCGAGCATGAGCACCTTCACGCCGGCGCACGCCAGGACGTAGGCGGACATCCCCCCGGCGGCCCCGGAGCCCACGATGACGACGTCGTATTCCTTCTCGGTCTTCCTCTGCATCGTTCAGCGACTCTCCAGTGCCCGCACGAGGCCGTCGTAGCTGGTGCGCACGCTCTCCAGGGGATCCTCCGGATCGTCGTGCTCCACGAAGAGGTGCCGGATCCCCGCCTCCCCCGCGTGGGAGAGGATCCCGGCATAATCGATGACGCCCTCGCCCACCGCCACCATGCGGCCGGCGGCGGTGCGGTCCTTCACGTGCAGACTGGTGAACCTGCCCGGGTGGGCCGCGAAGTAGGCCAGCGGGTCCGCCCCGCCCTCCACGGTCCAGAAGACGTCCATCTGCATGGACACCAACCCGGGGTCGCAACGCTCCAGGAGGAGGTCGTAGGGGACGGCGCCGTCGGTGAGGAGCTTGAACTCGAAGGCGTGGTTGTGGTAGGCGAACCCCAAGCCCACCGCCTTGGCCGCCTCCCCGGCGGCGTTGAACTCGTCGGCGACCTTCCGGTACCCGTCCGGCGAACGCTCGGACGAGTCGATGTAGGGACACACCACCCAGTCCTGCCCCAGCGTCAGCGCGCCCTCCAGCGTGGCATCCCAGTCACCCCGGATCTCCGCGAGGTCGTGGTGACTCGAGACGGCCCGGAGACCGTCGTCGTCCAGCGCCGACCGCATCTGCCCGGGGGTGAGACCGTACAGCCCCGCCAACTCCACCTCCTCGTATCCCAACGCGCCCACCACCATGAGCGTGCCGTACGGGTCCTCGGCCAGGAGGGAACGGAGTGTGTAGAGTTGGAGCCCGGGGAGGAGGCGCGCCGATGAGGGGGAGGGATCACCCGCCACGCACCCCGAGAGGAGGGCCGGAAGTGACGGGGCACAGGCCGCCACGACTCCCGATGAGGCGAGCCGCACGAACTCCCGCCGCGGGAGAACGCCACCCTTCATCCAATGACCCGGATCTTGATGTTCCGATACCAGACTCGATCACCGTGGTCCTGGAGTCCGATGTGCCCGATCTCCATGGTCCCGTACCGGGGCCACTGGGCGAATTTGCTCTCCCGAACTCGATGGGCCCAATCCTCGCTCCCCAGCATGTACTCGGCCGTCTTCCGCCCGTTGAGCCAATGCTCGACGCGGTTCCCGACCACCAGAATACGGGCGCTGTTCCACTCACCGGCGGCATGCACGACCCCTCTGGGCGCAGCATAGAGACCATAGTCGGATCCCGCCGAGGTGAGGGGAGACTGCCCGTCCGGGTGTCCGGCGTCGTCGAGCACCTGGAACTCGGGCGCGGTGTGGTACAGCCACTCCTCGTCTTCGGAGCCACGATAGAAGATTCCGCTGTTTCCGCCGGCCCCCACCTTCCACTCCGCCACGAGTTCGAAGTCGGAGAACTTCTCTTCGGTGATGAGATCGCCGGCGGAGGCGACCCTGGTCAGCAGGCCGTCCTCCACCGTCCAGCCCGCCGGCGCGTGGTCCTTCTGGTATCCTCGCCATCCCGCGGTGGTCACGCCATCGAACAGGAGCCGCCACCCCGCCGTACGCTCTTCAGGCGTCAGGACGTTCTGGGGTTGCTCCTGCGCCGCATCGACACCCGCGCCGTCCGCCTCCTCCACCTGCCGCTGGATACACCCCCCGGTCACCCCCACGGCGAGACCCAACGCCGCGAACACCACTCCCCACGCTGACCGCATCTTCAGATCTCCCATCCGGCCCGGTATTCCCGGGTGAGGTATCGGTTGGCTTCTTCCACGTTGGTGACCTCCATTCGGTCCGCGTCGTAATGGATCTTGCGTCCCTGTCCCGACCTGAGCGCCACCAGCCCCAGGAGCATGACCTCGGTGAGGGGCGCGGCATAGTCGAACGGACAGGTGGCTTCACCGATCCCCTTGCAGGCGTTCGCCCAGTTCATCTCATGGCTCCCCTCCACGCGGGCGTGGCTCGGGGGCACGGCGCCGGCCTCTTCCATGAGGGCCTCGGGGAAGATCCGGGGGTTTCGCCCGTACGTCTCGTGCATGAGGATCCCCCGCTCGCCCACGAAGATCACCCCTCCGGTGCGGTCCAGGGGAACGTCCGCGGGGAGGATGTCCGGCCTGCGGGGCATGAGGCCTCCGTCGTACCAATGCAGCACCACGGGAGGACGGAGTCCCCGCCTGGGGAACTCGTAGTGGACCTTCATGGCGAGCGGATAGGACTGCGGATCGTCCGCGGGCCCACCCCACGGAGTGGACGTCGCCTCGACGGTGTCGGGATATCCGAGGCCGAGGGCCCAATAGGGGTGATCCACGAGGTGGGCGCCCATGTCTCCCAGGGCGCCGACCCCGAAGTCGACCCACCCCCGCCAATGGAAGGGGTGATAGATCGGATGGTATGCCACTTCGCGGGCCACGGGGCCCAGATAGAGTTCCCAGTCCATCCCCTCCGGAACCGGGAAATCACCCCCGAGCGCCGTGGCGTGAGCCGCGGCGACGGAGCCGGGCCACCACGAACGCTCCGCCGCGGGGATGGGCACCGCGGGTGGAGACTGGGGCCGCAGAAGCCCCTGGGCCCAGATGGGCCGGTTCGTCCAGACATGGACCTCCCGCACGTTCCCGATGACGCCGGCCTGAACCCATTCGTTGATCAGTCGAGCGTCGTCCGAGGAATGGCCCTGGTTCCCCATCTGCGTCACCGCGCCCGTTTCGGCCGCCACCCTCCGGAGCAGGCGGGCCTCGTGGACCGAATAGGCCAGCGGCTTCTGCACGTACACGTGCTTGCCCGCTTCCATGGCCGCCTTGGCGATGACGGCATGGAGATGATCCGGGGTGGCCACCACCACGGCGTCGATGTCCTTCTGCCGCTCGAGCATGACGCGAAAGTCCGCGTAGCGGGCCGCCTTCTCGAATTGCTCCTTCCAACGGAGCCCTTCTTCGCGAGGGTTCCCTTCGCCGTCCTTCGTACGCTCCTCGACCTTGCGCGCCACGTACCCGAAGTCGACGTCGCAAACCGCCACGATGTTCTCCGACCCCAGCGCCTGAGCGTTCTCTCCACCCATCCCACCCGCACCGACCACCGCAACGTTGAGCGTGTCGCTGGGTGGACGCCCATGACGCCCGCCGAGGACGTGAGGGGGCACGATCATGGCCCCCATGGCGAGCCGGGACGTATTCGAGACGAATTCACGCCGGGACAGATCGTGGTCGGACACTGCGAGGCCCTCCGGACAGAGTGTCTCATTGACGAAGGGAACAACTTATCGCACGAGCGAGAATCCGCCACACACGGGACCCTGCACGGCCTCCGGCCAAGGAGATCGGAAGGAACTCGGCATCCCCCTACCGATCCTCCATCACCTCCGCCACGGCCCTTTCCAGCCGCGTCAGGTCGTACGGCTTGCGGATCAAGGACCACCCCTGCACCCGCTCGGCATCTTCGTATCCGGAAGCGAGGAGGATGGGAAGTCCGGGAAACCTCTCCCTGGCCAGGGTCGCGAGTTCGACGCCCCCCCGGGCGCCGGGCATGACCACGTCGGAAAAGAGGAGGTCCGGAGTGAGGCCGTCCATCCGGCTCCACGCCGCGTCACCGCTCTCGGCCTCCACCACCGTGAATCCGAGCCGCTCGAAGAAGGACACGGCGACGTCCCGCACCTGCGGCTCGTCCTCCACCACCAAGACCGTGCGCCCCGCCCCGGACAACCGTGAATCCGGCGCCTGCTCCTCGGCGGCGGGGGGAGCCGACCCGGAACTCCTCTTGAGGTAGAGGTCCACGGTGGTTCCCTCACCTTCCGTCGACGTGACACGCGCGGCCCCTCCCGACTGGCTGGCGAATCCGGAAACCATGCTCAGGCCCAGCCCACTGGAGTCCCCCGTCTTCGTGGTGAAGAACGGCTCGAACACGCGGTCCCTCACCGCCGGTGACATCCCCCGCCCGGTGTCCGACACGGAGATCCTGACGTAGTCGCCGGGCTCGAGTCCCCGATCGTCACCCTCGACATCTCCGCCGACGGACACGTTCTCGGCGTGCACCGTGATCGTGCCGCCGGTGTCCATGGCGTCCTTCGAGTTGATGAGGAGATTGACGAGCGCCGCCTCGAGGCGGGCCGGATCCACGAACACGGGCCAGACATCGCCCGCCACGGACTCCCGCACGGAGATGTTCTCGGGAATCGTCCCGGAAACGAAGCTCTGCAGGAGCTCGCCCACGAACCGGGAAACGTCCGTGGCCTGGGGGAAGAGAGACTCACGACGACCGAAGGCCAGAAGGCTTCGCACCAGGTGAGCGCCCCTGTCCGACGCGTGACTCGCGGCCTCGATGCGCGTCCGCACCTCCGACCCCACGTCGGTCGCCAGCATGAGCTCCAGGTTCCCGGCGATGACGGTGAGGAGGTTGTTGAAATCGTGAGCCAATCCTCCGGTGAGCTGCCCCACCATCTCCATCCTCCGGGCTCTCTCCAGCCGCTTCTCCGTCTCGACGCGTTGCCGGGTCTCCTCCTCGAGGGAACGTGTACGCTCCCGCACCCGAGCCTCCAGCTCCTCGTTCACCCTCTGGAGCCGGCGGTCGGCCTCGGTGAGGTCGGACAGGAGAAACTCGTTTTCGAAACGCAGCCGATGGGTCGTGACCAGATCGCGGTGGGTCCTCCTACCGATCACCAGGAGCGCGACACCGAAGACCCCCAGCATGAACCCCATGGCCCAGTGGGTCGGATCGCCCCCGGACGCCAGCCGGAAGATGAGGGGAGGGAGAGACGGCACCACGTACGCGTAGTACGCGGGAAGAAAGTGGGGGAGAGTTGTGGACGCGCCCGCGGCCATCCCGCCGAGCACGAAGGTGAGGAGGAGTTCCGTCGGCAACGCACCCGGGACGTAGAACAACCCACCCGCGATCCCCCACAGAACCCCGGCCCCGGCCGACCCCCACATGAACCGAACCCCCCAGGATGGGAGGTCCGTGAGTTCCGGCGCGGCCCGCCGGAAGCGTCGGGCAAGCTCGACGCGTCCCAGGGACCACAGCATGAGCACCAGCCACCACCCCGCCACCATCCCGAATCCGTGGAAGCCGTCCACCACCGCGGCGACGATGCTCGCGTTCACGGCCGTGGTCCACAGTATGGACGAGGAGTGACCGTAGAGCTCCCGGACGAGCTCTCCACGAACCAGTTCGTGCAGGCGGGCTTCGCGCTCGGTCGCACGAGCGGCCCGAGCCTCGAGGGGGGGAAGGTGATCCAAGGCCGACCTACCCGGGCATGGAAGATGGCGGTGATCCGCACGCCCGCCGCCGACGCGGGCCCGCGGGAAGGTCCGCGTGATAGTGCGACTCCGACACCGCGGGCACAAGAAGGACCATCATCCGCCCTCTCTGCTCGCGGGGATCACGGGAAGAGTCACGTGGGACGGATGCTCCGCGTCATGGAAGACCCTCTGGTGGGCCGGGACGTACTCGGTGTCCCTCTCGTTGTCCCCGCCCGTGTTGAGGTTCCGGTCGTACTTGGGGAAGGCGGCCGACGAGACGACCACCCGGATCCGGTCGCCCGCGGGGATCACCAGCCCCGTGAACCAGAGATCGATGTCGTATCGGTTCACCTCCCCGGGCGTGAGGAACGAGGGTCGCTCGAACCCTCCACGGAAACGTGCCCGCACGACACCGTCCTGGATGCGCCACGCGCTCCCATCCGGACGGACCCGTAGGATCATCACGTTCCAGTCGGTGTCGCGGGCGTCGCTGGCCGCCCACAACGTGGCCGACATGGGTCCGGTGATCTCCATGTCCTCGCCCAGGGGCGCGGTGGTATACGACAGAACGTCCTCCCGCGCGGCGTGGACTCCCGCGTAGTTCTCGTTGACGTTCAACTCCAACTCGCGGGCGTCGACCAGGTACGGGGTGGGGTCGCCGGGGTCGTAGGTGAAGGTGTCCACCGGCTCGTCGAGAGGAGGCACGGTGTCCAGGGTGCCGTCGCCGGCCGTGGTGTTGGCCTCCCCCCCGGAATGGAGGTAGAAGCGCGTGAAGCGCGTACGCGCGAGGGGCCATTCGCTCTCCTGCCTCCAGCGGTTCTCCCCCATGATGAACAGATCCAGAGGCGGCTCCGTGTCCACTCCGTTGTCCACGCCCTTGAGCCAATGGTCGAACCACCTCAGCTGGAGGCGGCGGTGGTCGATGCGGGCCTGGGGTCCGAAGTCACCGTTCACGTAGTCGATCCCCTTGTGGGCCCCGGGATCCATGACCATCCGCTGGAACGGGTGACTGGCGAGGGTATCCAGCCCCACGTAGTTGCGGATGTTGCCGCGGGCATCATCGTACCACCCCGCGATCCCCAGCACGGGAACCCGGACCCGATCCAGGCGACGCTCGATGGAAAGGCTCCGCCAGTACGCGTCCTCCTGCTGATGGTCGAACCAGTCGTCCCAGAAGGCGGGGCGCGGGCATCCGGCACGCTCCGCGCTCTCGATGACGGGGAGGTGGCGGAAGGCCGGCACCAGATCCACGTTGCTGATGTCCGAAAGCGTCTCCCGAACCGCCGTGAGACAGAGCCACGGCACGATGGTGGGGGAGAAGACCATGTCGATGTAGGGCACCAGCCGGAGAGGATCCGCGGTCGCCACCACGGGAGCGATGGCGGCCAGGTGGGGCGGCTGGGCTATGGCGGCGTACCAGGCGTACAACCCGGGGTTGGACCGTCCGATCATCCCGACCTTCCCGTTGCTCCCGGGGAGGGCGGCCGCCCACTCCACGGCATCGTACCCGTCCTGCTCCTGGAACGCGTTCATGTCCAGCACGCCGCCGGACCCCCCCCTCCCCCGCACGTCCTGCTTCACGTAGATGAACCCTCGCGATGCCCAGAACACTCCGTTGGCGCTGTCCACGCGAAGGTAGGGCGTGCGCTCCATGACCACCCCGAAGGGGCCCTCTCCCACCGGCCTCGCCACGAAGCTCATGAGGACGGTGCCGTCCCGGGCGGTCATGGGCACGGACGGGTCGATCTCCACCGCGAACGCCGAGTCGGAGTGCTCGCCGGGCCAGAGCGGGTGGTTGGGCTCGTACGCGGGCCCCCCGTCGCGACGAACCAACCACACCCGGTCCGCGGGCGCACCGTCGCGCACGAGGACACCCGTGATGGTATCGCCCTCCATCCTGCCCCGTAGCGAGGTCCCCGACGCGAACTCCACGGTGAGCGAATCACCGCTGCGCGCCAGCGCCGTCACGATCTCCAGCGTGCCTCCGGCGCGGCGGTGGAGCCACGCACGCGCCGGGTCCTCACCCTCGAAGTGCGCGAACCCGAATCGGCGCCGTGCCTCGAATCCGCCGTTGGGCGCGGCGCCCAACATGCGGTAGTAGTCCCAGTCCCCGTCGAGGGACGGGGCCGTGTCGGCGGACCGGCAACTCCAGGGGACGAGCGCCGTCCCGACCATGAGAAGGGTGGTGAGAAGCGAGGCGGCGCGGCGGCCGATGGACTGGCTCATGGTCGGATCTGGGGCGTGGGTGCCGGAGGCGATTCAGGACCCCGGCACCGTAGACACGCGCCCCCTCCCCCGCAAGGGATATTCCCGTCCCATGCCCGGGACGCATGCACGACTCCCTTGCCCGCCCGTACCCGACCGGCACACTTTCCACCCCCGTCGCATACCTGACCCGACACCGAGGTGATCATGAACCCGAACCGTACCCTCCCGCTCACGATGGCCATGGCCGCGCTTCTCACGGCGGCCGGCACCTCCTCGGCGCAGCAGACGCCGTGGACACCGCTCGACCGCGGAAGCGACAACATCGAGGTCCTCGGCCACCTCCCCCTCGGCCCCCGCCTTTCGGTGGCGGACATGGACGTGGAGCAGGAGCTGAGCCGACCCTACGCCTACGTGGCCCGCATGGTCTACGGAGACGTGGGCCCCAAGGGGCTCGACATCATCAGCATCGCAGACCCGGAGAAGCCCGAGCTCCTCTACGAGTGGCGGATCGAGAACCAGGATCTCCACATGCGCACCGGCGGGATGGACGTGAAGCACTTCAAGATCGACAACCGCTACTACGTGGTGCAGTCGCTCCAGTTCGGCCAGGGCGGCCCCGACACCGACATGGGTGCCGTGGTCCTCGACGTCACGGGACTCCCCGATCCGTCCAAGGTGCGCGAGGTGGCGCGCATCCGGGAGCCGGACATGCCGGGAGGCTTCCACAACATCTTCATCTACAAGCACTCCAACGGCGGCGTGTACCTCTTCACCACCGCCAACGCGCCGGGCGCCCTCGTCTACGACCTGGGCAAGGTGGTGAGCGGCGACCTGGAGCACGCGCGGGTGGGGATGGTCCCCGTCCCCGAGTCCCAGTTCGGAACCGGAATGGGGCGCGGGTACCACGACTTCTACGTGGGATACCACCCCGACACCGGTGAGGACCGCTTCTACGGCGGCGGCACCGGCGGCTACTACATCTACGACGTGTCGGACCTCCAGAATCCCGAGTTGCGCATCACCCTCACCGGCGTCTCGGGAGTGAGCTACGGACACACCTTCACCCCCTCTCCCGACGGCCGCTACGTCATCGCCGAGACGGAGTATCAGTACGCTCCGCTGCGCATCTTCGACCTCCAGCCGGCGCTGGACGGCGAGGTGACCAACATCCGCAACCCCATCTCCGCCTTCACCGCCGACTGGCAGAACCTGGTGCACAACCACGAGGTGCGCTGGCCCTTCGTGTTCGTGTCGGGCTACCTGGACGGGCTGCAGATCTTCAACCTCTCCGATCCGTCCAACCCGGTCACCGTGGGGTACTACGACACGTACATCGGGCCGCCCAACACCGACCGTTACTCCCAATTCAACGGGGCCTTCGGCGTGGACGTGCGCAACGCCGACGGGCTCATCGTCATCAGCGACATGAGCACCGGGCTGTGGACGTTCAGGATGGACGGGTTCCAGGGATGGAACGGGACCCAGTGGGGGTATCCCGACATCTCGTCGGCCCAGAAGTGGGATCAGGGGCCGATGAAGCCCATCAGCTGAAGTCCGTGCTGCGTCGGTGGCGGGGTGGCCCGGTCCGGGCCACTCCGCCCATCGCAGAGTGCTCCCCACCCCATTGGACCTGAGACGCCGACCGATGAAGCGACTCACCTCTTCCCTCGTGGGCATCTCGTTGTTGGCGGGCCCGATCCGGGCGGGCCTCTCCACCCCACCCCCACCGGAGCGGCCGGCCCCCGTGGCGGAAGTATGCTCGGTGACCGCTCCCGCGTACTACACGTTTCCGCTGGTCACGACGAGGACCGTTCCCGCCACGGGGCGGTCCACCGGCACGGTGGAGATGACCTTCGCGTCGTCGCCCTACGGAGTGGCCCTCGACCCCGAGGGGAACTACGTGTACGACCTGCACCTCTCGCTGGAGCGGGTTCGGGATCCCGGCCGCGGAGTCTACGTGGCCTGGGTTACGACTCCGGAGGTGGACGAGATCCGACGTATCGGCCCCCTGGACGACGACATGCGCGCCACGGGCCGGGTGTCATGGAACAAGTTCCTGGTGGTGGTGACGCTGGAGCCCTCCGACGACCCCACCACCGCCGTGTGGTCCGGCCCCATCGCCTTCCGGGGGATGTCCCGGAGCGGGCGCATGCACACCATGGCCGGGCACGGCCCCTTCGAGGACGAGAAGTGCGCGACCTACGGGTATTCGAACTGATGCGGGGACATGGCCCGCGCCGCACCGGCCGGGGGGTGTACGCGGCCCTGGGCGCTCTCGTCGCGGTGGCTGCCCCTCTCTCCGCCCAGCATGAGATGCACAACATGGGGCACATGACCATGGAGGCGGGATGGCGCATGCCGCCCATGGACATGGAGATGCCCATGCTCCCGGGGCTGGAGGGCGCGATCCCGGTGGTGGGTCCCTTCCTCCCGGGGATGGGGATGGACCCGGCCATGTTCCCGGAGGCCCGCCCGTCGGAGATCGTCCGCATGGCAGACGGGGACACCCTGGACATCTCCGTCTCCATGGTGCGGCGGACGCTGGCCGGCCACGAAACCGTGATGTACGGATACAACGGCCAGTATCCCGGTCCCCTCATCCAGGCGCCCAAGGACGCCACCGTGGTGGTGCGGGTCACCAACGAGATCCAGATGCCCACCACCATCCACTGGCACGGGGTGCGCATCGAGAACCGTTTCGACGGTGTTCCCGACGTGACCCAGAAGGCCATCGAGCGTGGAGAGAGTTTCACCTACCAGGTGAACGTCCCCGACGCGGGGATGTTCTGGTACCACCCCCACGTGCGCGAAGACGTGCAGCAGGACCTGGGCCTGTTCGGCAACCTCCTCGTGGAGTCACCGGACCCGGAGTACTACGGGGCGTCAAACCGCGAGGAGATCTTCGTCCTCGACGACATCCTCATGGACGAACGGGGGCTCCTCCCCTTCGGAGACCGCGCACCCACCCACGCCCTCATGGGTCGATTCGGCAACGTCTTCATGGTGAACGGGCGGACCGGGTACCGGCTGTCGGCGGCCAGGGGAGAGGTGATCCGCTTCTACCTCACCAACGTGGCCAACACGCGCACCTTCAACGTCACCTTCGGGAACGCCCGGGTGAAGCTGGTCGCCTCCGACGTGAGCCGGTTCGAGCGCGAGGAGTGGGTCTCCAGCGTGGTCATCGCTCCGGCGGAGCGCTACGTGGTGGACGTCCGCTTCGAGGAGGCCGGGGAGATGGCCATCACCAACGCCGTGCAGGCCGTCGACCACTTCCGGGGGACGTTCCGTCCCGAGGTGGACACGTTGGCTACGGTGAGCGTGGCGGCGGACCCCGCGACTCCCGACCTGGGAGCCGAGTTCGCCACGCTCCGGACCCACACGGAGGTGGTGCGCGACATGGACGCCTTCCGCGCGCACTTCGATCGCGCCCCGGACCACGAGTTGGTGGCTACCCTGCGGGTGCGCGATCTCCCGCTCCCCATCGTGCAGTCCATGGAGATGGACACGCTCTACGTGCCCCCCATGGAGTGGAACGACGCCATGCCCATGATGAACTGGCTCTCCAGCGCCGAGCAGGTGACCTGGATCCTCCGGGATCCGGCGACGGGCGCGGAGAACGGCGACATCGACTGGCGTTTCCGCGTGGGCGACGTGGTGAAGATCCGGATCTTCAACGACCCGCGCTCCATCCACCCCATGCACCACCCCTTCCACATACACGGCCAGCGCTTCCTGGTGACCCACGTCGACGGCGTTCCCAACACGAACCTGGTGTGGAAGGACACCGCCATCATCCCCGTGGGATCCACGGTGGACCTCCTCCTGGACGTCACCAACCCGGGTACCTGGATGGCCCACTGCCACATCGCCGAGCACCTCCACTCGGGGATGATGTTCAGCTTCGTCGTGGAGGAGTAGCCTCCCCGGTCAGTACAGGTACCCCAACCCGATGTAGAGGGGTGTCCCACCATCGGCGGAGGTGCCGGCGTCCACGGCGACGGTGAAGTTCTCCCCCATCCCCACGCGGACGCCTCCGCCGTACCCCCGGTGGAGGTCCGACAGGATCTCGCCGGCGTCCACCGCGTCGGCCCAGGTCCGTCCCTGATCGAGGAAGGCCGACAGGACCACGTGGAAGGACCGGCCCACCAGGTCGAAGTCGGCCGCGCGCCAGCGGAGTTCGGCGTTCCAGAGGAACATTCCCCGCCCCACGAACCGGTTCTTCGGAATGCCGCGCACGGACTTTCCACCCCCCAGCCCCTCTTGCTGTTTGAACGAGGTCTGGAGGCGGTTCAGATCGTGGAGGGGTGCCCCCGCGCCGACCCCCTGGAGGAGGAGACGGTTCGCGTAGACGAGCCGGGGCCCGAGGGAGAAGTAGCGCCGGTCCGCGACGGTCCACCGGGTGTAGTCGTAGTCGCCTCCCAACGCGCCGTCCACGCGCTGCACCAGGATCTCGGTCCACACACCGCTCCCCGGCCCCGTCTCCCGGTCCCGGGAGTCCCACACCAACCCGGCGCGAAGGTAATTGTGCCACCCTCCCAGATCGGGCACAGCGCCCGCGGCCCGCTCCACCGCGAGGAGGGTGGTTCCCTGGTCGTCGGGCACCGGATCCAACTCGATGTGCACGACTCCGGCGCCCAGGAGGCCCCGAATCGGGAGTCCCCCCAGAGGCCTCTGGAGGTTCACGACCATCCCGCGCCGCGTCCGGCCCATCCGGTAGTAGTAGGGATCCGCGTCCGTCTCCAACGCCGCTTCGTACGGCGTGTCGTTTCCCATCCCGTAGTACGGCGTGGCGAGCTGCTCCTCACTCCCCAGGAAGACGTCCATGCGCCAGCCGCCGGGGAGGAGGTGAGGCGTGTCGAAGAAGAGGGTGAAGTCGCGCCGGCCGCCGGTCGTGAGGAAGACGGTGGGCTGCAGGGTCCAGAGGTAGGGGCCGCGGGCTCCGTCTCCGTACTGATAGAGCTCCGCCAGCGCACCGTACCCGAACCCTTCGTCGGCGTCGTAGTTCAGCGCGGGAAGGGCCCCGACCTCCAGGCCCGTGGAGAGGGCACCACTGCCGCGCGCCCCGTTCTCGTTCGACTGTGCAAGAACGGCGGTCGGCGCTAGCGCGAGCACGCAGAGCAGCGGCACCACGCGAAGGAAATCTGCAAATCCCATGGGAGCCAGTCCTGCGGGAGGTCGGGAGAACCACGTGTCCGACCCGCTGGAGGGCCGGAGTGGGCGGGTGCATCCAATCTGCATTATCTTGGCTGAAGCGCCAGTAGCCGGAACTCCTGCCCCCGCCGAAATGAAGTCCTCTCCGAGCACCGCCCGTCTCTCCACGGCGACCCTAGCCGGCGTGCTCCTGGTTTGCGCCGTGCTCCCCCGCTCGGCCGCGGGCCAACCGTACGCCCCTGTGCGCTTCTCCACCGTCCTGGGGTACTTCGTCGATGACACCGAAGGCGACGATCTCGACGAGTACATGTGGGACTGGAGAACCGCGCTGGATTTCTCCCTGGTCACCGTGGACGAGATCCACTCGCTCTGGCTCACCTCCCGTATCGCCGTCGTGGCCGGGCGACAGCCCCGGGGGCTCGGCGTGGACCCGCGGCTCGTGGACATCGGGTTCGGACTGCTGGCCGAGTCGAAGTTTCGTCCCGTCACGACCTGGGTGAGCCTGGACCACGCCTCGTTCCACCTGGTCGACCTGGATCTGGCGACGAGCATCTGGTACTGGCGACTCGTGTTCGGCGCGGGCTCGGCACAGGGGCGGGCGGTCCTGGACGAGCTGACGGTACCGGCCACCTTCTCCGTTCCCTCCACCGCCCCCGTCGAGTGGGGGATCACGATGTCGTGGTGGCCCGAGGAGATGCCCATCATCAAGGACGAATCGTCCAAGGGGAATCCATGGGTCTTCTCCACGCTGGGGGCCCTGAGTGTGCCGGTGCTCCGCCGCGGCGGATTCGAGGTGATGCTGAATTCCCGCACCGGGCTCGAGCGTGACCGGTCGGGGCGGTCCTTTCGCGGCATCGATCTCACGGGAGACTGGCACGCGCATCAGACGCTGGGGATCCAGATCTCCCGCTCCACCGGCACGTACGTGTGGGGAGCCACCTTGGACGCCGTGGTCGCCGACGACCGCTGGCCGCGGTTCAACCGGTCGGGACTGGTGCGTTTCGCGGTGACGCTCGGGAACTGAAGGAGAAGAACACCCGGCCGCGCCTTGCAGGACGTCGCCCGGAATCTCAGGTTGGCCGTCGTGAGGTGCATCTTCCGAGAATACCCCGTCCTTTCGGAGAAGCCGACACCATGCCCTGTCTCGCCGGCCCCCGTCGCCCCGCCCGAGCGGGAAGGTCCACGCTCCTCTTCCTGATCGCCCTGGCCTCCGTCGGCCACCCCGAGGCGTCGAGCGCCATGCAGGAGCATCGCTCCGTCGTCCAGACCGACACCGTGCTCGACAACGGTCTTCGGGTCACCGTGCTCGAGAACCACGACGTTCCGCTGGTATCCGTGCTGGTAGCCGTGCGCGCGGGAGCGTTCACCCAGCCGCCGGGAGAGGAGGGCATCGCCCACCTGTACGAGCACCTCCTTTTCCGGTCCTTCGGGGGCGACCCCTCCGATTTCGCCCAGGAGGCGGGAAAGCTGAACGCGTCGTACAACGGCACGACGGGACCCGACGTCGTCACCTATTATCTGATCCTCCCCTCGGAAGAGACGGAGGGTGCCGTAAAGCTTCTCGCCCGCCTGATCACGCAGGCCCGTTTCAGGGGCCGCGATCTCGAACGGGAACTCCCCGTGGTCCTCGACGAACTCGCCCGGGACGCGTCCGATCCCACGGCCAGGCTCGAACGACAGATCTCACGCATGCTCTGGGGCCCGGACTGGCACCGCTTCGACATCGGCGGAGACAGCACGTCGCTGAGAAGCGTGTCGGTGGAACGTCTGCAGGAGCACTTCGATCGACTCTACGTACCGGACAATTCCGTGCTCCTCGTGACCGGTGATGCATATCCCCGGGAGGTTTTCGAGTGGGCCGCGGATCGGTTCGAGAAATGGGATCCTGGTGAGAACGACGCGACCGGAGGTCTCTCCACTCCACTCTCGCCCCTCGCGGGAACCCGTGCCGTCCTGGTGCCGGAGAACGTGCTCGAAACGACGATCCAGGTTCATATCCGCGCACCGGGCGGCAGTGGTGACATCGCCACGCTGAGGGGACTGGAAGCTCTGGTCGAGGTGCTGGACGAGCCCTCCGGCACCTTTCAGACGGCGCTGGTCACCAACGGTCCCTTCCAGTCTCTGGACGTGAACTACCGGATACGCTGGGAATCCGGCACCATCGTATTCGCGGGAACGGCCACCCTCGACCGCACCCAGGACGCGGTGAGCCGGCTCATGACGGCTCTGCAGCAGATCGACCTCGCCCTCGACAGGCCGGAGAACGATACGGGAACGGGAGAGGGTGGAACCCTGGAGGAGACCATATCGGTCACTTCGAAGCGCTGGAATCTGGATCTCGCCCTCACCACGGAACGGACGGCACTCCTCGCGGGGCACATGGCAACGCTCTGGGGCAAAGGGGGTGGAACGTACCTCTACGACGAATCCCCCTTCGACACGCACCGCACCGAGCAGGAGCTGGCCGCCATCGCCCGCGAGTACATCCACGGCGAGGCGAAGGTGATCGGGATCCTGGCTCCGCCGACGGTGATCGAACGATTCCAGGAGACCATGCGCGGAGGAAGCCGATGATGGGTCGTCGAGTGGGGCGCATACGACTACCGGGGGTGCTCGCGGCAGCGGCGCTCACCTTCGGTGCGTCCGTTCTGGAAGGGCAGCCGAACGACTCGCTCACGTCGTCGTACGAGGTGTCCGGCGTGCGGGTCGTGCACCGGGTCAACCGGGCCAACGACGTCGTGGCGGTCCGACTGTATCTTCTGGGTGGATCCCAACAACTCGTGGACCACCCGGAAGGGATCGAGGCACTCCTCCTCCGGTCCATTCAGATGGAGACGGGAGGAGCCCTCGAGCGGTCCGGAGGACGTCCCTTCTTCGAAGTGGACCGCGACTGGTCCGTCACCGGTTTTCTCACGCTGCGCGAGTACCTCGCAGAGGCATGGCCGGTATGGGCGGAAGGGATCACCACGGCTACGCTCTCCGGTCCTGCCGTCACCCGCGCCCGGGCCTCCCTCTTGAGCGACGCCCGACAGAGGTACTCGGAATCCGAGAGCCGGGTCCACTGGCTCGCCTGGCAGAGCATCTTCAGAGATCATCCGTACCGATTCGACCCGTGGGGCACCATCAGCTCCCTGGAGGGCATGGGCGCGCAGGCGGTCCGGGACTATCACTCCGAACAGGTCTCCACCTCCAGGATGCTCCTCGTGATCGTGGGGAACGTGTCGAGGGAGGAAGTGGTCGAGCTGGTGGCGGGAACCCTGGGGAGACTTCCGGAAGGGAGCTACGCCTGGTCCCCGCCCCCCGAAGTGGAACGACTCCCCAACCAATGGCGCACGGAGAATCGTGACCTCCCCACCAACTACATCCAGGGAATCATCCTCGGTCCACGTCCCGGTGAAGACGATTATTTCGCCTTCGAGGTGGCCACGAACCTCCTCTCCGGAAAGCTCCACTCGACCTTGAGGGACAAGCTCTCACTCTCCTATGCCGCCTACGCCACGTTCGATGGGTCGGCCATCCCGACGGCGGGAATCTACGCCAGCAGCACCTCGCCCACCGCCGTCTACCGCGTCGTCATCGAGGAGTTGGAGTGGGTCCAGACGTTGACGAGGGTCCCGGGATGGATCCTGAATCGATACCTGGAAGGGTTCTATCTGGATCAGCTCGCCCAGAACGTCACCGCCGATGGCCAGGCGGAGGCGCTGGGCCGCGCCGAGATCCTCTTCGGAGACCACCGACAGGCCGATGCGTACCTGGAAGGCATCCAGGACGTGCGGCCCCATGACATCCGACGCGTCGCCATCGAGTACATGAGGGACATCCAGATGGCGTACCTCGGAAACCTTCGCCTGATGAGCACCAACTGGTGAGGTCGACGCGCACGCACGCACCGGCGCTCGTCACGGCACTGACCCTGGGTGCCGGGACGGCCGGACTCCATGCCCAACAGGTCGCCGACACCGCCTTCCGGCCGGAGGTGATCTCCCCTGCGTACGGCCAGGGAGCGGGCCCCGCCGTGTACGACGGGATCCGTGACATGGCCATCACGCGGCTGCGCGGTCCCTGGCTCGCTTCGCACATCGACGACGGACGGGTGGCGTAGGTGCTCCAACCCCTGATCGACAGCGCGGGGCGGCGTTACGTTCTCCTCCAGGGGCAGGCGTACGTACACGAAGACGACGCGCCGGAGCGATGACGCCCGGGGGCATCGATCGCCCACGGCCCGTGGCCCGCCGCCGGGGTGTGCCCGGATACGGGGGCCCGGCCGGGGGCGTCGACACCTCACTCGAGAACGGCGCCGCGACCGCCGTGCAGGGAGGAAGGAAATGACCGACCGCTTCGACGCCATCGTCATCGGAGGAGGCGTCATCGGATGCGCCACCGCCTTCGAACTCGCCCGCCGGGGCGTGAAGGTCGCCGTGGTGGAGAAGGACACGTTGGCCGCCGGGTCCACCGGCCGCTCCTCTGCCATCGTGCGCCAGCACTACTCCAATGAGATCACCGCCCGCATGGCGCTGTACGGACTGGAGTTCTTCCGCGACTTCCGCGAGCGGGTGGGCGACGAGTGCGGGTTCGTGCCCTGCGGCTTCGTGGTGCTGGTGCCGGCCGAAGACGCGGAGGGGCTGGAGGCCAACGTGGCCCTCCAGCGAAGGGTGGGGATCGACACGCGGATCCTCTCGCCCGACGAGATCCGCAAGGTCGTGCCCGGAGCGGCCGCCGCCGACCTGGTGGCCGCGGCGTACGAGCCCGGCGCCGGCTACGCCGATCCCCACCTCACCACCACCGGTCTCGCCAACGCGGCCAAGGGGATGGGGGCGCGCTTCTTCTTGGGACGGGAGGTGACCGGGATCCGCTTCCAGGACGGTCGTGTGGCGGGAGTGGACACCGACGGCGGAGCGCTGGCTGCCCCGAGGGTGGTGAACTGCGCCGGACCGTGGGGAGCACGGGTGGCCGCCATGGCGGGGCTCGAGGTGCCGGTGAGTTCGTGCCGGGCGCAGGTGGCCGTCTTCTCCCGCCCCGAGGGTGGGCGCGGCCCCCACCCCGTGGTCCTGGATTTCGCCCACGCTTCGTACTTCCGCCCCGAAACGGGGGACCTGATGTTGGTGGGGCTCATCGACCCGTCCGAGGCCGACGACGTGGTGGACCCGGATGCCTACCCGGAGCACACCGACGAAGGATTCGACCTCATGGTGGGAGAGCGCTGGATCGCCCGGTGCCCACCCATGGAGGAGGCGGAACCCCGTCGCGGATATTCCGGGCTCTACGCCATCACTCCGGACTGGCACCCGGTCATCGACGAGGTCCCGGCGGGGAGCGGACACTTCCTCTGCACCGGCTTCAGCGGGCACGGCTTCAAGCTCGCTCCCGCGGTGGGGCTCCTCACGGCGCAGATGGTCACCGGAGAGGAACCCTCCTTCGACCCGTCCATCTTCCGCCTCTCCCGCTACGCCGAAGGGAACCCGGTACGGGGGAGGTACGAGTACAGCATCACGGGGTGAGGGTCACCGGCGCCGCGTACAGCGCGATGCGGCTCACCCTCCAGGCGCCGTCGTCGCCCCGGCGGGCCACCAGGAAGTACGTCCCCGCCAGGTGGATGGCGTCACCCCCGCCCCTCGGGGTGCGAACGTCGGAGAAGCGGCCCCACATCTCCGCGAGGTCGCCGGACACCTGGATCCCCTCCACGGTGTGGCTCTGGTTCAGATCGAAGGCCCCCAGGACGGCTGCCATGGCGGCGTGGAGGGGCTCGCTCCCCTGTATGGCCCCCGTCGGGGCGATGAACAGCACGTCGTCGGTGATGGTCTTCCGCCACGCCTCGAGATCCTTCTCGTTCTCGGATCGCTCCACCTCGTCGAAGA
>Ga0224501_10000167_pt1 | contig 63403 bp, 45 predicted proteins | sample SF_Oct11_sed_USG_4_FD_169105 | JGI IMG/M metagenome (GOLD analysis project Ga0224501, IMG submission 169105) | Sediment microbial communities from San Francisco Bay, California, United States - SF_Oct11_sed_USGS_8_1 | ecosystem: Environmental > Aquatic > Marine > Sediment | place: USA...
CTGGATCACCCCCCCCCTCGAACGGCCTCCGCGCTGGAATTACGATCCGAGACCGGATCACTTTTGCCGAGCACAAGTGGATCACTTTTGCCGAGCGCTGAGGCAGTGGGTTCAGGTAGCCGCTACACCTCGACATTTCCGCCCTTGGCAGTCGCTCTCATTTCACCTGCTACGCACACGACTCGTCGGTATGAGGCGCAGCCTCGCTAGTACCTCACTTCCTCCTCGTCCAGGCTTTCCCTGGCGCACGGGTCGGGGGGATCGAGCTGTCACTTGTACTGCAACCAGCGGCCAGGGCGCTTTTCGAGCGAAGGCGCCAGGCGTGACCCAAAAAAGCCCTCCGGCTTCCACCCGGAGGGCTGTGATGACGAGCATTCGATGAGTCAGTCGGCCAGGTTCACGTCCCAGTAGATGAGTTTGAGCTTGCCGAGGCCGCTGCGGATGGCAGTCAAGAACATGTCCCGAGGGGTACCGCCGCCGTCGAAGCGGGAAGTGGATGCGGTGGCGACCTTCGAGAACTCACGGGCGCTGACCGAACCGCCGCGACGGATATCCCGGCCATCGTCGGTCATGGCCCAGGAGATCACCATTAGCTCTCCAGCGCCGTTGCGCACTGTGGTAATCACATCACTGCCCGCGTCGGGCGTGGTGTTGATGTCGACGCGGGAGACTTTGCCCGCGAGCCAGGCGCTCTGCGGACCCACCAGGTCGCCATTGGCCGAGGCACCATAGCCCACGATCTTGAGCCTCTGGTTCACATCGTCCCCGGCTGCGGCAAAGCCCCGCGGCAGGGCCGTGATGTCGATCTGGTAGCCGATTGGATCGTTGGTTTCGCGGTCGCTTCCGCGTACCAGGATCCAACCATCACCGTCGATTCGGTACGGGATGGTCTTGAGGGTATTGTCGGCGGTGCGCATCGCGACGGCGGCACCGGTGAAGGCCTTGGCGCCGGTCACGGCCAGAGCCGAGACGTAGCCGGCGCTCGCGCTTCCACGAGGGGAAATCTGCCACCCGTCGTACGTCTGCTCAACCGTCCATTCGGTCAGCTCGAGCTGACTGCGATCGTTACGGGTCGCGGTGACCGCATGCATCTCACGGTAGGACGCCATGTCGATCATGTCCACGAGGCCGGCGGTGTAGTCGTCCAGTCGCGTAAACTCACCCTGATGGCCGACTTCGTACAGGATCATTTTCAAATTGCCGCTGTCGGCGCGCAGGGCGACCATTACGAGATTCCTGCTCAGTTGGGCCAAGTTGATCATCGTGGCGAGGCCGGCGGTCTCGTCTTCCAGGCGATCGATGCCGTCTGCCGCGCAGTCCCAGCTCGTGAGCTGCAGTTTGTCCTGACCGTTGCGAACGGCGGTGACCGCCAGGGCATCATCCATGAAGACTGTATCTACCTCGGAGATGGCCCCGATTCCGTAATCGGTGCGACGCAAAAAGGGGGCCGGGTGTACTGCGATCAGTCCGGCGTTGTCGTCGATGGCATCCTCTCGCAGCGGATACCATCCGTTCCAGACCGGTGGCTGATCTTCGGCGTAGTCGTGGGCGTAGACCTGCTTGAAGCGTACCGGGAGCGTTGTGTCCGGCTCATCGCCGTTGATGATCGCGTTGTGCTGGATATGCACATGGGGGCCGGCGCTGTTGCCACTATTGCCTGCCAGTCCGACGAACTGTCCGCGTCGGACCCTCGGCCGTTCGCTGGGCTCGATGTAGAGGGATAGGGTGTACTTGCCCTTCTTGGTGATGATATCGGTCTGCTCGTCGTCGCCCTTGGGGCACACCGATTTGGGAATCGACCACTGCTGCATGTGGGTGAGCGCGATCATGTCGCCAGCATCGGTACGAAGCCAAACATTGTTGCCAGCCTGGTGAATGCCTGGATCGGGCTTGCCCGGCACATCATCGTCATCGACATCGGGAAGCTTCTCTCCGGGCTTGGGATTGTCGGGAAAGGCCCGGTAACAGGCAGTAATCTCACCGTCTGCGGGTGCGTAGACCGGCTGACCCCAGGTCAAGGAGTTCTGGTTGGTGCCACACGCTGCCGCTCCATCATGGCAGGGGCTCCACTCACCGATCTGTGGATTCCACTTTCGCACCGACATGTCGAGCTTGGGTCCAGAGCCGTGGGCGCGTGTGGTGACCCAGGCCTCGCCCGCACCGAGGTGCGACGCCCGTGCAAAGAATTGATAGCCTTCCTGCGCATGAACAGACATCGACGACAGACTGGCTAGTGCGCAGAGTGCGGCGGCCCATGGGTTGAAATTTTGCATGGTTCGAGTTGTCTCCCGGTATTGGTGCGGCTGTGCGCTCGAGTGCGACAGCCCCCTAACGAGAGGCAAGTGACGTGACGAGCCGCTCGGTTCACGGAGAATAGAAAAAATCTGTGATGCAACCGCGCCACGGTGGTCCCGGAGCAGTTCTGCAACAAGCCCAAAATTCCGACCCACCTTGATCCTACTCCTGAGTGAAACACCTCGGAGCGGTGACCGACGACTGGTCCGACTTCACCGCCTTCGAGCGCCGAACCACACCCGAGCACTGCCAATGCCCCCGAAGGCCCCCTCCGCGGCACGGCAGCCGCCCCGCGGACACACCGGCGCGCAAGGGGCGCTCTGTCCCGCCGCGTACAGCCCCAACGACGCACCACCCGCCTAAGGACTCGCGAACGAATAACTTCCCCCTTTGGTGCGTGACGGCGGGCACGCTCGGGCCGTGCGTCCTCGAAGAATTCCTCGATGTACCTCGGGTACGACTGCGGATTCTTCTCCGGGCGCCGTCCCGATCGCACTCCGCCGTCACGCACCAAAGGGGGAAGTTATTCGTTCGCGAGCCCTAAGGCGGGTGTCGGCGGCGGCATCGCCCCTGGGCACCGTGCCAGCACACCACCAGCAGTCCAGCGGCTCGCAGGGCTGGCGGTATCGATGCCGCATCAGCAACGTGCCTCCGGGGAAGCTTCTCGAACTCGGAGGGACACACACAGCCCCACATGGGTGCCAGGATGCGGCGCTCGGCTGCTCGAAAGGTTTCCAGGACGTTTTCGCGAGGCGTGGTCCCCCCAACGTCGAGCCTTTGTTCCTTGTTGGAAACAATTCGGAAACAATTGGAGATTACCTCTGATATCAGGACCCACTCGATTCCGCGGAGGGCGCATTTTCACCCCGATCCGCGGGTCAGCCCGCCGGCGCGCCCGGCGACGACGATCACCCGGAGAGCCCTGAAATGAAAAAGATCGAAGCCATCATCAAGCCCTTCAAGCTCGACGAGGTGAAGGAGGCCCTCGGGCAAGTGGGCGTGCAGGGGATGACCGTGGTCGAGGTCAAGGGCTTCGGCCGGACGGGCGGCAAGAAGGAGGTCTACCGGGGCTCGGCCTATGTGGTGGACTTCGTACCGAAGGTGAAGATCGAGGTGGTGGTGGCCGACGGCCAGGTCCCCGCCGTGCTTGAGGCCATCGAGCAGTCGGCCAAGACTGGGCGCATCGGCGATGGCAAGATCTTCGTGGTCCCAGTCGAGGAGGCCATCCGCATCCGCACGGGGGAGCGGGGCGAAGACGCTGTTTGATGGGCTTTCCGGGGCGCCCGCGGGCCGCCCCGGCGTTTGTCCGCGGGTCGGCTGGCGGCCGCTGGGCCCGCCCGCCGCGAACCGTCCGCGGCAGGCCACGCGCGGTTTGACGCCCTCGGAGCTGGTCGGATAGCATCAAGCCCGTCGATCGCGTCCATCCGCGGCGCTCAGAAGTGCTTGAATCGCGGTGAGTTGCCGCCATGTCGATCAGCCCCACCCGCGTCGCTGCCCGATCGCTGAGCGTCCTACCGCGGCGTCATCTCAGCCGCTTTGTTGGTCGCCTGGCCCGAAAGGAGCCTCCACAGCCCCTGCTCGAGGCCGTGATGGCGCTCTACCGCCGCGCCTACGACGTGGACATGGGGGACTACGTCGTGCCGCCGGGGGGCTACCCGAGCTTTGACGCGTTTTTCACCCGCGAACTCAAGCCCGGCACCAGGCCCCTCGACCCCGATGAGCGCAGCGTGCTCAGTCCGGCCGACGGCCGCATCGAGGATTTCGGAGTTATCGATGGGGACGCCAGGCTGCTGGTCAAGGGCACCCAATACGAGGTCGGCGAGCTACTCGGGGACCCCCATGCGGCGGCCGAGTTCGAAAATGGCCGCTTCGCCATCGTCTACCTCTCGCCCCGCGACTACCACCGGGTGCACGCGCCGGTGTCGGGGCCCGTCACCATGGTGCGCCACGTTCCGGGCACGCTCTATCCGGTCAATGCCATCGGGCTCAGGCATATTCCCATGCTTTTCGCCCGCAACGAGCGAGTGGTCGTGATGCAGCGCAGCGAGCGCTTTGGCCGCGTGGCGACGATCATGGTGGGCGCCATCGGGGTCGGCCGCATCAGCATGAGCTTCGATGATTCGATCATCACCAACGACGGCAGCGGCGCTGGCTTGCGGGTGTACGGGGACGACCCGCCTCATCTCGAACGCGGAGAGGAGCTGGGCATTTTCCATCTCGGTTCCACTGTTATCCTGATGTTGCCGCCCGGCGCCGACGCCAGGCTGCTCGGAGACGGCGGACACCGGGTGCGCATGGGCGAGGCACTGGCACGCCAGGAGGGCCGGTGAACGACGACGGGGCAAAGCGCTCGGATCGCCGTCGCCGCACCACTCGCCGCATCGGGCGCCACCGGTCGGTGCGCCCCCCGACCGGTGATCCCGTGGCAGGCGACGGGGGAGTGATGGGCTGGGCCGCCTCGGGTCTGCCCGGCTCCGGTGACGCGCCCGGGGAGCAGTCGGCGGGCGAGGACGCCATCGACAAAACGGTCGATCTCGATCCCGAGCTTTTCGCCCACGAGGAACTCGGCGGCGACAGCGATCGGGCGCGCAGTGCCGAAGCCGCCGCGGAGGAGTCCTTCGATGTCGACCTCGACGGCAATACCGATCCGCCGCGGCCAGCCACGACGGGGGTGAACCCGCTGGCCGATCACGAGCTCGATCGGGACACCAACCGGCCGCCCCAATCCGCCACGAATGTGGGCGAGCCCGTCGGCCATGCACAGGGGACGGTCGACATTCCCGCGGCGGGCTCGTCCCCGCATGCTTTTCCGAGCCCCGAGGACATGGACGACCATCCGACCGCACCCGTGGGCGAGTCTCGGGCATTCGAGATCGGATCCGGTCCGTCGTCGCTGCTATCGGATGATGAGCTCGACCGCGCCACCAATCCGCCGCCCAGGCCCACGGCAGAAACCTCTGCTGTCATGTCCCACTACGAGGATCTCGAGCGCGATACCGATCGCCCGGCGACTGCGCCCGCGGGAGACCCCGGCGGTCGCCCGCTGGATGAACTCGGCGACGAACTCGCCCGAAGCTCCGGTGGCGCCTCTCGGCAGGATGGGGTGGTCGGGGGCGTCGATGCCGGCTCGCCTGCCGGGCTCCACGGACCTCCTGTTGGCCAGTCAGCCGCGTTCGCGCGCTTGTCGCAGGACGGCCATGCGCCGCAGGACTCCGAACGCACCGCGCCCCGAATTGACGTCGAGGCACTTGAGGCCGCCAAGCAGGATCTGCTGCACGCCTCCCAGCTCGACGAGCCCCACGGTCACCACGAATCCGAGCCGCCTGACGAGCCAACCGATCCCCGCATCGAAGCGCCCCGGGTGCCCAGCACGCCACCGAATTCCGCCGTGGTCATCGCGCCGGCGCAGATCATCGGCGTCAGTGGCAGCACCTCTCCCATCGCCCCGCCGCCTGGCGCAGCACGTCGGGCGTTTTCGACCCCACAGGTCGACCGCGGCTATGAAGGGCTGCCCGACGAAGATCCCCTGCGCGACCCGCTGGCCGATCCCCTGACCGAGGCCGGCATTGCCGAGCGCGTTCGCTCCGCCGCAGTTCCCGCGACCTTCGAGGCGCTGCCGGCACCCGAACCGGCGATCGCACCAGCGCCGCCGCCCCGGACGGTGTTGGACGACGAGCTGTCGGATCGCGCGACCGTGGACGACGAGCCCGTGCCCGAAGAGGTCATGCGTTCCGCCAAGGCCGCGCTTGGCGAGATGGATGCTCCGGTGCTCGAGACCGACCTCGAGGAACTGGTGGACGTGGAGGCCGTGGAGGCCGAGGACCTCACCGACTCCGGGCCGCAGGTTTCCCGCACGCCACCGCCGCCGCCGCCCGATCCGCGCCCCAAAGCCTCGGCCAAGCCGCCGCCGCCTCCGCCCGGTCGCGCCCCCGATGCCGCAGACCCGACGGCCAAGGCCGCGTCTGTGAAGCCTCCGCCCCGGCGCAAGCGGCCGCGTCAGTGGTGGGAGACGTTCTTCTCCGACGACTACCTGATGAGCGTGCTGATGCCGACGCCGCTCCAGGTGGCCCGTCAGGTCGATTTCGTCGAAGCCAGCCTCGGGCTCAAGAAGGGCAGCACCATTCTGGACGTCGGTTGCGGTCTCGGCCTGCAGGCCATCGAGCTCACGCGCCGCGGCTACCTGGTGGTGGGCCTGGACCTGTCGCTGGCGATGATCACGCGCGCGGCGGAAAACGCCCAGCACGAAAATCTCAAGATCAACTTCCTGCACGCCGACATTCGCGAGATCGAGTTCGAGGGGGCCTTCGACGGCGTCATTTGCCTGGGCACCACTTTCGGATTCTTCGACGACGATCAGAATCGCGACGTGCTGTCACGGCTGCACTCGGCGCTCAAACCCGGCGGTCGTATTTTCATCGACGTGGTCAACCGCGACCACGTGATCGAGTCGCAGCCGAACCTCGTGTGGTTTGAGGGCGATGACTGCGTGTGCATGGAGGAGAGCGAGTTCAACTTCTTCTCCTCCCGGCTGGCCGTCAAACGCACGATGATGCGCGAGGATGGCTACCAGTCGCAGGCCGACTACAGCGTTCGTCTGTACTCGCTGCATGAGCTGGGACTGCTCGTGCAGCAGATGGGGTTCCGCGTGATCGAGGTCAGCGGCCACGAGGCCATGCGCGGGGTCTTCTTCGGCACCAAGTCCGCGCGCATCCTGATGCTCGCCGAGCGGCGCGTGCGTGCCCAGGCTTCGATGGGACCGATGCCGCCGAAGCTCTGAGCTGACCCGCAGCGACGATCAGTTCAGGAGCATGCCGCTGAGGGTGTACTCGGCAGCGCATGGCAGCTGTTGGAAGGGGCCGCCTTCGTCCTCAAGCACGAAGTCGCACTCGCCGGGGCTGGCGGCGCGCACCTCGATGGAGTTTTTGGCCGTCAGGTCGCTGGCCTCGGCGTCGCGTGGTGGTGCCTCGAGGCCGGCATCCTGGCCCGCCAGCAGTGCGCGGTGCAGGCGGCCTTCGATGCGCTCGGCGACTACCATCTGGCAGCTGCGCGTGGAGTTGGCCGGGTCGTATGCCTGACCGAGTTCGGGATCGGCGAAGCGCTCGGGCCCCATTTCGAGCAGCGTCTCGTTGGGGTCGCGCAGGCCGCTGCCCACCGTGTAGCGGGACTCGCGAACAAACTCAAAGCTGCCGCTCTCGTCCAGCAGACCGCGCTGCCCGGGCGGGTTCAGGTACCAGATGCCCGCACCCTCGTCGTCGCGCACTTCGACCTCGAAGTGCAGCGGGCTGACCGCGGGTAGGGCGCTCGAGCCGCAGGTGTTTTCAAGCAGCTCGCCGTCGATCCGGTAGCGACCCACCAGTTCCCCAGGGCGCTCACCCATGCAGCCGCCGAGCGACGCGAGGAGCATCGCGGCTTGCGCGAAGGCCAGGGCGGTCCCGCGCGATTGTACCCGTCGATCGCGCCGCCGAATGCTCTGCTGTGTGGGCATCCCCATCGGGGTACCCGCGGCTGTGGCACCCGTCAAAAAACGCGCGCCAAAGAGCTGCTGCCGCGTCGCTACTCGCCGGCCGGTGCCGCAGCGTCACCTTCGGGGGCTGCGGCACCATCGGTCTCCGGGCAGCCGTCTTCGTCGTCCACCTCGTTGACGGTTTCCGGCTCGTCGGGACAGTGATCGTCCTCGTCGGCGATGCCGTCACCGTCGAAGTCTGTCTCCGGGCAGCCGTCGTCGTCGCCGAAGCCGTCGGTGTCCTCGGGCTCGTCGGGGCACTTGTCGGCCGCGTCGGGCACGCCGTCGCGGTCACGGTCGTCGTCGGGACAGCCGTCTTCGTCGCGGTCGCCGTCCTTGTCCTCGGCGATCTCCGGGCACGAGTCGTAGCCGTCTTCGATGCCATCACCGTCGTTGTCGCGGTCGGGGCAGCCGTCCTGATCTTCGTTTCCGTCCGGATCCTCTGCCTCGTCGGGGCAGCGGTCGGCCGTGTCGTCGATGCCATCGCCGTCGTTGTCCAGGTCGGGGCAGCCGTCGTCGTCGAGGTAGCCGTCCTGGTCCTCCATCTCGGTCGGGCAGGCGTCGCTCTTGTCGCCCACGCCGTCGCCGTCGGAGTCGAGTGTATGGGGCTGGTAGTTGATGCCGGCCAAGACCCGAAATACGGGCACGCCCACGCCGCTGAGCAAGCCGGCACCGGCGCCTGCGCGGATCGCGAAGTCGCCCACGCTGATCTCGCCGCCGAGCCTGCCCTCGATGGGGTTTTCATCGATCTGGGCGGTGAACTGGGAAGCGCCCGTGAACTCGACGATGGCGCGCACCAGGGGGGTTGCCTCGAAGCTCGCCGCGACGCCGTAGAGGAACTCCGGGCCCGACTCGGTCGAGAGCAGTTCCCGCGAGGGTCGCAGCGATCCGCCCAGGTTCGCCGCCACCGCCAGGCGCTGCTTGCGGAACTCGGCGATCAGGTGGCCGCCACCGCTGACCGTCTCGTCGCCCAGACCGCGGCCCTCGGCCGTGAGTTCGCCCAGGGGCGCGGCCAGGTAGGCGACGGCGCCGAGACCAAAGCCCTCGCGGCCCTTTCCGACGATGCGCACTTTGGCGCTGAGGCGTGGGTCGCCCATGCCGAAGGCATCGCCACCGCGAATGTCGACGTACTCGGCGCCGGGAACGGTGGTGCGAGCGGTGAAGCTGTCGCCGCCGGTACCCACCAGGGGCAGGGTGAGGCCGATCTGAAAGCGCTGCTTGATGGTCAGCGTCGCCATCGGTGTCATCGTCAGCTGGTAGCTGACGATGTCGCGCTCGGACTCGACGATCTCGCAGTCGGTGGCGTCGCCGTTGGCGTCGAGCGCGTCGCAGCTGGCCGTGTACAGCACGAAGGGCCGGTGCGAGTAGTCGATCAGCAGGCCAGCGGTGGGCGTGAGGTGCCCCGACAGCACCGAGCCGTCGACCATGAAGTAGTTGTCGGCTCCAGGGGCCGGCGCGAAACGATTGGCCGAAAACTTGTCACTCGGTACGCCCTGGGCGCCCGCCTGATTCTCGATCGCCAGCAGTGCGACGGTCAGGGTGAGCACATAGGCGAAGATATTCTGGCGCATGAGGATCTCCCCTCAGATCATTACCCAAGAGCTCGATTTGACGTGCGAAAACGTCGCGCGACTATCGCATCGAAGCACCGCCGAGTGCAATCATGAACTCATCCCTTGTCGGGGATGAACACCCCGGCGCGTGCCGCTTGGGTTCAGTGGGCGGCTTCAACGGGCGGGCTCAGTAAGCGACTTCGAAGTCACAATTGAACTTGATGTCGGCGGCGACCGGCTGGCCCCGGTGGTCCAGCGGCGGCTCGAAGCGCTCGGTTCGGAGCATCTTGCGGCAGGCATCGGCGAATTCGAAGCCGGGAGGGTATTCGCTGAGCACCTTGATGCGGGAAGTCCGTCCGCTCGGCATCACGCGCAGGCTGACCTGAACGCGCCCCTCCACGCCTTGCATCTCGGCGCGTCGCGGGTACTGCTTGCGCAACAACTCGTTGAAGTTGCCGATGGGCTTGGGGCGGCGCTTGAGGGAGTCGAGGGGCACCACGCGCGGCCCTTCCTGGGGCGCCGCGGCCTTGGCCGCTTGTTGCTCGGGTGCCTTGCCCTGGATGCGACCGATCTTGCCCACGGGCCCCTTGAGCGCGCCTCCGCTGCCGACCACCGAAGTCCAGCTCGAGCCATCGCCTGCGGTCAGCGTCTCACCGGTGAAGTCGGCGAAGTCGTCGGCGGGGGGCGGTTCCGCCTCGGGGGGCGGCTCGGGTTCGGGCTCCGGCTCGGCGGCGGCCTTGGCCTTGGGTTCGGGCTCGGGTTCGGGCTCGGGTTCGGGCTCCGGCGGCGGAGGGGGCGGTTCGGGTTCGGGTTCGGGCTCCGGCTCGGGCTCGGCGACCTCGAAGGTCATCTCGTGCATCGCCACCATTTCCTCCGGACTGGGCACGAGCCCAAGCGCGGTGAAACAGACCAGGTGAGCCGAGAGGCTCACCGCTGTGATGCCGAAGACTTTCGCACCGCTGCCCTGACTGCCGTAGCTACGAATCACGGTGCCTACTTCTTGGCTTGCTCGATGGGGCTGGTGTTGATCGCGAACTTGGTGACCTTCTCGCGACGCAGGATGTCGATGACTGTGACGACCTGGGAGTGCTGGACGCGGCCATCGGCGGAGATGACGGCTTTGACGTCGTGGTCGCGGCGGTAGGCGTCGCGGATCTTCTCCTGCAGCTTGCTGGTTTCGACTTCCGCGCCGTCGAGGTAGAGTTGACCGCCCTTGTCGATCGAGATCGACATGCTCTGCGACGTGGTCTCACCGGTCGCCGCCTTGGGTAGCTCCACGTTGATCGACTTGTTGACGAGGTAGCTCGAGGTGACCATTAACACGATCAGCAACACGAGCACGATGTCGACCAACGGGGTGACGTTGATCGCCGTGATCAGCTCGTCGTCGTCCTGTTTGGCACCGCCGGCCATGTTCTACTCTGCCGCCTCGGGTTGTTGCGTTTGGGTGCGCTCGCTCAGCAGATGCGAGAGCACGTGGCTGCCGAGGGCGGCGCCGCGGGCCAGGCGCGTCTTGATGAGGCGCTGGAAGTAGTTGAACGTCGCCACCGCCGGCAGCGCCACCAGGATGCCGATGGCGGTGGCCACCAGGGCTTCGCCGATGTCGGCCATCAGACCCGCGGTGACCTTGCCTTCGCTCTCGTCGAGGCTGTGGAAGGCGCGGATGATGCCGATAACCGTTCCGAGCAGACCGACGAAGGGGGCGTTGTTGCCGACGGTGCCGAGGAACGCCAGGTTGCGCTCCATGTGCACGCGCGCAATTTGCTGCTCCCCCTGCATGCGCTCGTTGGCAGCCTCGGCTCCGTCTTCGGCCGATTCCAGCGCGGCCACGGCCAGCATCGCCTCGAACGAGCGCGATTGCTGCATGCGCTTGTGGGCCTCGCGCACCTTGCCCTTCTTCAGGTGTGCGAGCAGGTCCTGGCGCAGCTTGTCGATGTCGTCACGGGTGACGATGAAGAAGTAGATGCGTTCGAGCATGATGGCCATGCAGATGACCGACAGGCCAACGAGCAACCACATGACCCACGCTGCGCCCAACAGGGCGAACGCGGTGAGGCGTTCCTGGATATCCATTGACTCTCCGATACTGTGACTGCCGGCGCCTCGTAACTACGTCCGGTGTGACCAAGGTGTACGAAACCGCGCGCCCCGCGGCAAGTGCACATCCCCCGCTTTCGCGTCCCAAATGGGCGCCAACGCTGCGAAAATTCTTGCATTTCCGGTCACAGGGGACAGATCGTGCCCGGCGTTGTGCAGCCTGCTTCCCGGTACTCGCCCGGAGTATTCAAGAAGCCGCGTGGCGAGGGCGCGGAAATGTTTTGCAGGCCAGTGTGGCGCGGAGAGAAAGAGTCTGTAGGCGTACCTGCCGTACGTGGAGGACGGCTTTTCGAGGAGGCACTGTCATGGAAGGTGATTCCGCTTCCGCAGTAGCCCATGGACGAATCATCCGGCTCAGGAATCCTGCTTGAGTAGCTCCCGCAACAGGACCGTGGCGTAGCCGCCCTTGCGCAGGCCGAAATCGAGCCAGAGGTCGTCGCCCTCGACCTCGATGGAGGGGGTCAGCGGCCGGATGCGGGCCGGCCGGCGGCTGCCGGGGCCGAGACGACCCAGGCGCGCGAGCACCGCGTCGCCGCCGAGCACGGCCAGGGCCTCTCGCTCGTGGTCGGCGGCCGGACCCTCGGCAGCGCGCATCTTGGGGCCGAAGACCGGCCCGGTGGGGCTGATCTCCCAGTTTTGCACCCGCGGCTGGTCCGATTGGGCGTCGTCGCAGGTGAAGACGCCGCCACTGTCTTCCTTGCGCATCACGTCGCCGGCGATCGCGGTCGCGAACTCGCCCCGCGAAAGCCGCGCTGAAAGCCAGGCGTTAAAGGCCGCCGACTGCAGCGTCGAGACCAGGAGTTTGCGCTCGAAGCGGCCGCGCGGGGCACGACCGCCCTCGACCAACCAGGCCCGGGCGCGTTCCAGGTTGCGCCCCTCGTGTCCAAAGCGCTGCTCGCCGAAGTAGTTGGGCACACCGACGCGGACCAGCTCGTCGAGCAGCTCGCGGGCCGTCTCCAGATGAGCCGAGGCGCCGCGCACGCGGATCCGAAAGCGATTGCCCTGCAGGTGGCCGGTTCGCAGCTTGTGGCGGTGGCGCTGGGCGTCCAGGATCCGGATTTCGGGCAGCGTGAGCGCCAGCGCCCGCTCCGGGTCGGCGCGGTGAAAACTCGCCCACTGGGTGGTGATGGCCTTGCGATCCTTGAGGCCCGCGAAGGAGGCCTCCCGGGGGTCGACTTCCAGGGCTCGGGCGATGCGATCGACGGCCACCTTCGTGTCGAGGCCCACCTTCTCGAATCGCACCATCAGGTGCTCGCCCTCGCCCTCGGCGGGATAGGCCGGAATTTCCTCGACCCGGAAATCCTCTGGAGCCTCGCGAATTTTTCCGAGGATCTTCAGCGATTTGGCTGTAGCATGGGGCAAGTCGTCGCGGTCGTCAGAGTTCATGGGTCCATCCCAATCAAGTCAGCCATAGCCCGGAACATTCGTGGATGAGTCACTGCGGACGCGGAACTACCTTTCATGACAGCGCTCGCCTGGAAAGCCAGGCCCGGGGCGCGAAGCCGCGCGAGCATCGCGGCGGGGCACCGGGCTGCAGCGTCGTGAGCACCACCGCCGCAAAAGCGCGGCGCACTTTCATGAACCAAGGCATTGACGCCTGATTTTCCCAGGTAGGGCCGTGGATCTCGATCGAAAGCAACGAGTTCGTTCCGAGGCAGCACGACTGATGGACGCGGGTGTCGCGGGCCAGGTCTTTCCGGGTGGGGTCGCCTGCATTTCCTGGCAGGAGGGGCCCGAGACGGTCTTCATCGAGGTCGCCTCCGGACGCGTACGCGCCGGCGAGGCCGCGGTCAAGGCGGGTACCCCCTACGATTTGGCTTCGTTGACCAAGCCCGTGGTCGCCACCGCGGCGCTGCGCATGGTGGCCGCCGGGCGCCTGGCGCTCGAGACCCGTACCGACACGGTTGTGACCGACGTGCGCGGTGGCGTCGGGGGCGCCGCTTCGCTCGAGGCCCTGCTCACCCACAGCGCGGGGCTGGCCGAGTGGGGTGGGCTGTTTTTGGACGTCCCCCACGATCCGGGCACGCCAGCGGCGCGGCGTTGGATCCTCAGCGAAGCCTCGCGGCGTCCGGCCGAGGGCCAGGAGGGCGTGGTCTACAGCGATCTCGGCTATCTGATCGCCGGCGAGGTGCTGGCGCGGGCGGCCGGGGAGAAACTCGACCGGGTCGTGGCCCGTGAGGTTACCGATCCCCTGGGCATCTCCAACGAGCTCTACTATCCGGCGGCGCTACCGGCCGATCGGCGCGCCCAGGTCTCCCGGGATGCGGCCCCCACCGAGCACTGCGAGTGGCGCGGGCGGCTGGTCCGCGGCGAGGTCCACGACGAAAATTGTGCGGCCTTCGGCGGCATCGCCGGCAACGCGGGTCTGTTCGGGACCGCGCGCGGGGTGGCGGTTTTCGGGCGTGCCGTGCTCGAGTCCTACCTGGGGCGCGGTGGCTTCTTGCCCAAGGACATGATGGCGCGGGCGCTGGCGCCGCGGGAGTCGACCACGCTGCGGCTGGGTTGGGACACCAAGAGCCCCAACGAAAGTTCGGCCGGCCGGCGCATGAGCGCCAATGCCTTCGGCCATTTGGGTTTTACCGGCACCAGCCTGTGGTGCGATCCGGAGCGCGACCTGGTGGTCGTGTTACTGACCAATCGCGTGCATCCGAGCCGCGCCAACGAGCGCATCAAGGGCTTCCGTCCCGGCTTTCACGACGGCGTGATCGCGGCGCTCGGCTGACGCTGCCGAGCGCGCAGATCGCGCAGGCGTGTCGCCAGCTTCGAGTTGGTCGCCTGTAGCTGCGTATTGTGCACGGCGCGGGCGATGGCCTTGGGGGCACCCAGCATGACGGCCAGGCGCTTGGCGCGCGTGATCGCCGTGTAGAGCAGGGCGCGGCTGAGCAGTAGGTGATGTGAACCGTGGAGTACCACCACCACGGCCGGGAACTCGCTGCCCTGGACCTTGTGGATGGTGCTTGCGTAGGCCAGCGCCAGCGCCTCCAGGGCACGCCCGTCGTAGTTCACCTGGCGGCCGCCCATGTCCACGCGCACGCCTTCGCGGCCCACTTCGAGCACTTCCCCCAGGTCGCCGTTGAAGACCTCCCGTTCGTAGTCGTTTTTCAGCTGCATGACTTTGTCGCCGCGCCGGAAGCCAGCCTGGCCCGGGGGGCTCGGGTTTTGGGCCTGCTGCAGCACTTCATTCAGTCGCTGGGTGCCCAAGGGGCCGCGCCGCATGGGGGTCAGCACCTGCACGTCGCGCTTGGGATCGAGCCCGTAGGCCGAGCGCATACGCTCGAGGGCGTCGAGCAGCCGTTCGATGATCGCCTCGGGGGTGCTGGCGCGGATCAGGAAAAGATCGCCGTCGCCGCGCTGGCCGCTGGGGGTGGGCGTGGGCACGCGGTCGCGCAGGACGTCGTGGGCGGCGCGCACGATGGCGCTCTTCTGGGCCTGGCGGAAGACTTCGGTCAGGCGGATCACGGGGCAGACGGCGCTGTCGATGAGTTCCCGCAGCACCGGACCGGCACCCACCGGGGGGAGCTGATCGACGTCGCCGACGAGCACCAGGGCGCAATTCGCGGGGATCGCCTGCAGCAGCCGGTCGGCCAGCCACAGGTCGAGCATGGAGGCCTCGTCGACCAGCACCAGGTCGGCTTCCAGCGGGTTGTCGGGGCCGCGCTCGAAGCCGCCGCTGCGCGGGCTGTACTCGAGCAGGCGGTGGATGGTGCGGGCGTCGCAGCCGGTGGTTTCGCTCAGGCGCTTGGCGGCGCGGCCGGTGGGCGCGCACAGCAGCACCCGGTGCCTGAGGGCGTGGTGGGCCCGCACCAGCGCCCGCACGGTGGTGGTCTTGCCCGTGCCGGGACCGCCGGTGAGCACGAAGAGGCCCTGCTCGAGCGAGGTCTCGACGGCGCGCTGCTGGGCGCGCGCCAGGCTGTCGTCGAGAGCTGTTTCGAGCGCCGCTTCGGCCCCGCGCGGGCGCGGGCGATCGCCCGAGAGCCGAAGTAGGGCCTCGGCGGCGCGGCACTCGGCACGGTACAGTGGCGGGGCGTAAACCGCGGTCTCCTCCACCAGGAGCAGGCCCCGTCGGTGCATGTCGTCGATGGCCTGCTCGACGCGCTCGGCCGGGACCGACAGCTCCCGGGCTTCGCGCAAGAGCGCCTCGCGCTCGATGAAGACGTGGCCCTCGTCGACCGCCTTGCCCGTCAGGTGCAGCACAGCCCCGGCGGCGCGCCGCGGGTCGTCGTCGGCGTAGCCCAGGGACTTGCCCACCTGGTCGGCGGTGCGGAAGCCGATGCCCTTGATCTCCTCGGCCATCAGGTAGGGGTCGTCGCGGACCACGCGCGTGGCGTCGTCGCCGTAGCGTTCGCGCACGCGCTGGGCGAAGGCCGGGCCCAGGCCCAGGCCGTGCAGATAGGCGATCGATTCGGCCTCGCGTGCCCGCGCTCGCACGGCCTTGGAGAGCGCTTGGGCGCGTTTTTGGCCGATGCCGGGGATCTCGCGCAGCCGCGCCGACTGTCGGGTGATGACCTCCAGGGTGTCGCCACCGAAGCGATCGACGATGCGCTCGGCCATGGCCGGCCCCACGCCCGGAACCACGCCCGAGCCCAGGTAGCGCTTGAGCCCCTCGCGGGTGCTGGGGGTGACAGGGGTGAAGCTCTCGACGTGGAAGCGCTCGCCGTAGGTGGCGTGTTCGCGCAGGCGGCCGCGGATCGAGAGCATCTCGCCCGCCATCACGCCGCCCAGGTCACCGACCAGCGTGAGCCGCTCGCCGCTGCGCTCGGCGCGCGCGGAAAGCACGCCGTAGCGGCCGTCGTCGCTGCGGTAGATGACGCTTTCGACCACGACCGTCAGCGGGTGTTCAGAAGCCATCGGGGAGCGCCTCGTCGATTCGCCGCGGCCCGAGTGTTCACCAAGGCTGCCGGCAGGCAAAGCTCCGTGACCGCGGGGGCGGCGAAAATGCCCGCCCGGCTTCGTTCATGGCTCGCCGGGGGTGCAGCCGCGGGCCTCGGCGTGGGTGAAGCTGCCGTCGGCGCCGCTGCGCCGGTCTGTGGTGGTGCGCACACGGCAGATGCCCGCCCGTGGCTTTGGTGTGGCCGGGGCGGCGCTGATGCGGCGGCCGGCCGGATCGCGCAGGAAAAGCGGTTCGCCGGCGTTGGAGAGACCGGAGCTGCCCAGGCTGCGACCGTGGCGCAGCAGCAGCGCGCCGGGCGGCGGTGGCATGTCGCTGCCCTCGTCGGGGTCGAAGCCCTCGGCCACCAGCAGCACGCGGGCGCCTGGCGGAATCACCAGCTCGCGCTCGATGGGCGCGGCCTCGGCGTCGTGCTTGTCGCCCAGGGAAAAACCGCGCAGGTCGAGTGGAGCTGACCCGTAGTTGAGCAGCTCCACCAGTTCCTGAGCCGGCTCCGGCCCCAGCGGGTCGAAGAGCACCTCCTCGATCGAGAGCGTGGCCAGGGGTTCGGTGGTCGCGAGCGAAAGCTCCAGCGCGCGAACGTTGCCGCTGGCGTCACGCAGTTCGAGCTCCAGCGCGAGCTGGCGCTGGCTGCCCAGGCCCTCGAGGCGCAGCTCGAGCTGTCCGCCCTGGGCGATGGCGAAATGCTCCTCCCCGGCGCCGCGCAGGCTGGCGATGGTCGGCTCGTCGGTCAGCAGGCGTAGGGTCACACTGTCGTCATCCACCAGCGCGCAGGCCGCCTCGAGCTGCAGCTCGTCGATGGCGCAGCTCGGGGCGCTGGGGCGTGGCGGCTCCCGATCGGGGCCGCGGGCGGTCTGCAGCTGGGCTTCGAAGGGGCCCAGCGGGGCGCCGTGGCGATCGCGGACACCTAGGCCGACGCGCAGCGTGTAGCTCGCCTCCGGTTGGAGCCGCTCCTCGAACGCGAGCCGGGCGCAGTCGACTCCCGCGTGCTGGGGGGCGAGCTGCTGGCAGGGAGCGAGGTCGAGGGTCGCCGCCACGGCATGGCCGCCGGGGCTCTCGAGCCAGATGCCCTCGGGCTGGGGGCTGTCGCGGTCGATTTCGCCGTCGAAGGCCAACGTGATCTCGCGCAGGTGGGTGCCCAAGCCCACGCTGGCGTCGCCCGGGAAGGTTTCTTTCACGCGCGCGCCAGCGGCCGGCGCGTCGTCCACCCGCAGCTCCCAGACCGCGGGGTGTGCGTCCGAGACCGCCCAGGCGGGCAGCGCGAGGCTGAGGGGGGCGCCCGGCTCCAGGGGTTCGAGCGGCAGCACTTCGAGGCCCCACGGCGTCTCGGCGATGGCGACCTCGAGCTGCCGCGCCAGGGTGGCGAGGCGCAGCGGGCGACCCTGCAGGTCGTCGAGCAGGGCCTGATCGGGGGCGCCCTGGAGCAGCAGCACGCCCGGCTCGGGGGGATCGGGCGAGGCCGGCGCCGGCGACAGCCACAGGCGCGGCCAGCGGGGCAGGCGCTCGAGGCTTACCGGCGCGCCGGCGAAGTCGGTGGCCATCAGCTCGAGGTTGCCGGGGGCAGGCGGCTCCAGCGGATCGCCCGGGGGCGGGGCCAGGCAGCCCAGGAGCGCCAGGGTGGCGGCGGTGATCGCGGTTTTTTCAAGCATCGCTTCTGGTATCGGCCAGTCGCCGCGGCGGTTTCGCCGCGCTTTGCGGAATTCCCATCTGCGCTATGCTTTCGATGTCCCCTGAGCCATGGCCTACGGTCTCGACGCTCCCGTGCTGGTGCTCAATCGGTTCTACCAACCGGTTCGGGTCACCCGAGCGCGCCGCGCTCTGACGCTGCTTTTCGCGGGATCGGGCCAGGCCCTCGATCGAGACTACCGTCAGCACGACTTCGAGCGCTGGCTGCAGGGGGCGCCGGGGGAGGGCGACGAGGTGATCGGCACCAGCTCGGGGCCCCTGCGCATCCCGCGGCTGCTGTTGCTGCTGCACTACGGCCGCGTGCCCCGCAACACCATGCGGCTGTCGCGCCGCAATGTGTACCTACGGGACGACCACACATGTCAGTACTGCGGTCAGCGCAAGACCCCGCGCGATCTGAACCTGGACCATGTCACGCCGCGCTCGCGCGGGGGCAAGACCACCTGGGAGAACCTGGTGACCTCCTGCCGGCGTTGCAACTTCAACAAGGGCAGTCACAGCCTGGACGAGGCTGGAATGCGGCTGATGCGGGTGCCGATTCGGCCCAATTGGACCACGGCCGCGGCGCTGGCGGCGGCGCCGCGCCACTTTGCGGAGTGGGAGCCGTTTTTGGGGGCTAGAGCCTGAAACCCCGTTCGAGGGGGGGGCCGAAGGAGGCCTCGTGTCTGGTGTCTCCTGGATGCGGACGTGAACGTGGACGTCGTCGAGCTGGCGGTTGTTGCCCGCCGTTGGCGCCGGGCGACCACGACTGTGTTCACGAGACACGCGACAGGTGGGGCGCGCCGTTTGCGCGGCCGAAAACCCCCTGGTAGAGAGCAGCGCGATGGCCAGAAGGCGCCGCCGTAAAAAGGTTACCGAGACCTCGCACAAGCCCGAGGCGCTCGATCAAGAACTCGAAGTCGAGGAAGTCGCGGAACTCGAGGAACTCGAGGAACTCGACGTCGACCTGGAACTCGAGCAGGCGCTGCCCCGGGAGCCGCAGGAGCCCACGCTGGTGGGGCTCGGCCCCGACGGTCCCGAGGCCGACATGGAGCTGTTCCAGGAGCCCGATCCGGACGGGGACGATGAGCCGCTGTCCATGGTCGGCTTCGAGCGCAGCGCCGCGCAGGGCGCGCGCATCAGTGAGCTGCCGCCGGCGCCAGCGACCCCCGAGGTTTTGCCCGAGCCGGGGCCCCCTGCGCTGCAAGCTCGCGAGGCGCCCGAAGCCTTGCCGGTGGCGCGGCCGTGGCCGCTGGACTCGGTGGCCCTGGACTCCCATGAGCCGCAACGCCGCGAGCCCCACGCCGCAGAGCCTATCGTGGCCCCCGATCGCGAAGCGCCTGGGCCCGCCGAAGCGCGCGAGGAACCGGTCTACGAGGAGCCCCTCCAGGAGGAGTCGATCCAGGACGAGCTACCGCCCGCGCTCCCCGTCCCACGGCCCTCGGCTGCCTCGCTCGCGGCGCCGGAGGAGACCTTTCCGGCGCGGCCGCTGCGGCTGATCGCCGTCGGCGGCGCCCGCGGTGGCGTGGGCAAAACCATCATTGCAGCCAACCTCGGGCTCTACCTGGCGACCATCGGCCGGCGCGTGGTGTTGGTCGATGCCGACCCGGCGGGCGCCAACCTCCACACCTGCCTGGGCACCGGCGCGGCCACGCCCCTCAACCGGCTGCGCCGCGGCCAGCGCGGCGATGCGGCCAAGGGCGTGGCGTCCGACGCTCTCGAGTCGACCCCCTTCCGCGGTCTGCAGCTGTTGCACCTGGGTCTGGACGAGCCCGGTGCCGGCAACTCCCGGGGCGACCGACTGACCCGGGCCATGGCGCGGCTGCGGGAGCTGGACGCCGAGTATGTGGTGGTGGACCTGGGCGTGGGGCTGGGCAAAGAGGTGCTCGACAACTTCCTGGCCGCCGACCTTTCGGTCTTCGTCACCGTGCCCGAGCCCACCGCCATCGAGAATACCTACCGCTTCCTGCGCGGGGCCTTTGGGCGCTTTCTGCTCAACGGCATCGAGGACGAGGAGGCGCGTGCCGAGCTGGAGCGCCGCTTGCGCGGGGCTCCGGCGCCGCTGGATCTGCTGCATCAACTGGAAGCCGAAGAGCATTCCCTGGCCGCCGCGGTGCGCGCCGCAATGGAGCGCTTCCGCTTGCGACTGGTGATCAACCAGACGCGCCTGCGGGCCGATTTGCAGTTGGGCTTTTCCATGCAGAGCGCGGCGCGTCGGCGCCTGGGTTTGACCCTGGACTACACCGGCCACATCGACCACGACGACGCGGTCTGGACCTGCGTGCGCAATCGCCGGCCGCTACTGCTGGAGGTTCCCGGCGCCAAGTCGAGCCGCAAGATCGAGAAATTGGCGCGCCGCATCATGTTGATCGAGGCCGGCAAGGCTCAGCAATCGGGGCTCTCGGGCGTGCCAGTCGACAGTCACCACGACCTGCTCGAACTCGAGCGCGGCGCCACCGACGAAGAAGTGCGTCGCGCCTACAAGCGCTGCCGCGAGATCTACGCTCACGATGCCCTCTGCGGCTACGGTTTGTTCGAGCCCCATGAGATCGAGGCCCTGCGCGCGCGCATCGACGAGGCTTTTGACGTGCTGCTCGATCCCGCGCGCCGCCGTCCCTACGAGCTTTCGGTCTTTCCCGAGACGCCGGAGCCGGTGCTGATCCCGCCGCCGGAGGATCTGGACGACGAACCACCGCGCCCGGCGCCTGCGATCTCCCATGACACTCAGTTTACGGGCTCGCTATTGCGCCAGGTTCGAGAGTCCATGCGCATCGGCTTGGCGGAGATCAGCCAGCGCACCAAGATCTCGACGTCGTACCTGAAGGCGATCGAGGAGGATGACTTCGGCAAGCTGCCGGCGGTTGTTTACACCGCCGGTTTCGTCACCCAGTACGCGCGTTATTTGAAGCTCGACGCCAAGCAGGTCAGCCGCACCTACGTCGGCCGCTTCAAGCGCTACCTGGAGGACAAGGAGCGCTCCTTCGCGCGCAAGTCATGAGCCCCGCGTCGGTCACCCAACAGAGCCGATTGATCCTGGCGTCGGCCTCGCCCCGTCGTCGCGAGATCCTCGGCCAGCTGGGACTGCGCTTCGAGGTATTGCCGAGCGGTGCGCCCGAGGATGGCCCCGGCGGGCGCGACGCGGTGAGCTATGCGCGCGGGCTGGCCGAGCTGAAGGCCAGTTCGGTGGCGGTGGGCCTCGCGCCCGGCGGCTACGTGCTGGGGGCCGACACGGTGGTGGTGATCGACGATCGCGTGCTCGAAAAGCCCACCGATGACAGCGAGGCCGTCAAGATGCTGATGTTGCTGTCGGGGCGCATTCATCGCGTGGTGACGGCGGTCAGCGTGCTGCCGGCGGGGCAGGGCGGCGCTGCGGCTGCGCGCACCGTGGACGTCGCGAGCCGCGTGCGCTTTCGCGAGCTGTCGCGCGACATGGCTGTGCGTTATGTGGCCTCGGGAGAGGGCCGGGACAAAGCCGGCTCCTACGCCATCCAGGGGCTGGGCGCGGGGCTGGTCGTAGCCATCGACGGCAGTTATTCCAACGTCGTGGGGCTGCCGGCCTGCGAGACCCTCGAGCTGCTCATGCAGGTCGGTGCCCTGGAGTGCTGGCCGTGAGCGCCGGGGGGCTTGGCGAGGCCATTGCAGAGCGGCTCGCCGCCGTCGACGCGCGCGTGCGCCAGGCCTGTGAGCGAGCCGGGCGCGCCCGCGAAGAGGTGCGCATCCTCGCCGTCTCCAAACGCCACCCCCCCGGGGCCATCCGCGCCGCCTACGCCGCAGGGCAGCGCGACTTCGGCGAAAACTATGTGCAGGAACTGGACGAAAAAGCGGCTGCCCTGGCCGACCTCGATGGACTGCGCCTGCGCTTCATCGGTCACCTCCAGCGCAACAAGGCCAGGGTTCTGGTACGCCGCGGCTGCAGCGTCGACACCGTGGACTCCGAGCGCCTCGCCCTCGAACTCGACCGTCTGGCGACGCGCGAAGGCCGGCGCGTGGAAGTTCTTCTGCAAGTTAACATCGACCGCGAGGCCCAGAAGGCCGGCATCGATCCCGACCAGGTACCGGGCCTGTGTGCGCGCGTGGCCCAGCTTCCGGGCCTGGAGCTACGCGGCTTGATGGCGATTCCCGCGCCGGCGGAGGAACCCGAAGCCATGCGCCCGGCCTTTCGGCGTCTGGCCCAGTTGGGCCAGCAGCTGGGGTTGCCTGAGCTGTCCATGGGCATGAGTGACGACCTGGAGGTGGCGGTCGAAGAGGGCGCCACCATGGTGCGCGTGGGTACGGCGATTTTTGGACCGCGATCCTGAGGGGGTGGGGGCGGGCGAGCCGGGGGGGCGTGGTGCTGCGGGCGCCCGTGCTACGATTCTGCCGTGTCGAGCCGCGGTCGCATCTCCCGCCGTGAAGCGCTGCGCTGCGCCGGAGCCCTGACCGCGACTGCGGCGCTCGCGGCGTGTTCGTCTGCCACCAAGTCCACATCGCCCGGGGCATCATCCCGTCCTGAGGAGGGCAGCTTGGAAAAGAAGCGTATGCCGGTCGTGTATCTCCCCCATGGCGGTGGCCCCTGGCCCTTCGTCAAGCAGCCGCTCTTCGGGCCCGAGGGCACCTGGGATCGAATGCGAGACTACATGGTGGGCCTGGCGGGGCTAACTGCGAGTCGGCCGCGGGCCATTCTGGTGGTTTCGGCCCACTGGGAAGAGCCGCTGCCGACCACCATGTCCTCGCCGCGGCCGCCCATGCTCTACGACTACTACAACTTTCCGCCCGAGGCCTACGAAGTCCAGTGGCCCGCGCCGGGCGCTCCCGAGCTGGCTGCGCGGGTCCGTGAGCTGCTTTCGAGCGCGGGCCTGCGCGTCGCCGACGACGCCGAGCGCGGCTTCGATCACGGCACCTTCGTACCGCTCAAGCTCGCCTATCCCGAGGCCGACATTCCCACCACCCAGCTTTCACTGGTCGCAGGCCTCGATCCGGCCGAGCACTTGAAGATCGGCCGGGCGTTGGTTCCGCTGCGCGACGAGGGCGTGCTCATCCTCGGTAGCGGCATGAGCTACCACAACATGCGCGGCCTGCTGGAAGGCTCCAAGGGCAATGCCCTCGGACGCGAAGACTCCAAGGTCTTCGACGACTGGCTGCAGCAGACGCTGACGCTCCCGGCCGAGCAGCGCGACGCCCGCCTGGCCGCCTGGCAAAACGCGCCGGCCGCGCGCGCCTGCCATCCGCGTGAGGAACACCTATTGCCGCTACACGTCATCGCCGGCGCTGCCGCAGACGACCGAGGCAGCGTGCCGTATCAGGAAGTTCTGATGGGCGCGCACATCAGCGCGGTTCACTTCGGGTGAATCGTCTGGGTGGCTGGGACGATCTCATCCACCGGGCGTCCGCGCCGTCAGGCATTCCAGAAAGCGGGGCCTGAAGGGCGTTACCAAGACGTCCTGGTAGCCCAGCTCACGGGCCAAGTGGGCAGCGTGACCGAGGCCGCCATGGTGACCGTGACCGCCGTGACTGTCGTGACTGTCGTGACCGCCATGGGCACCGTGCCCTTCCCGGCGGTGCAGTAGGCGTCCCAGCAGCCGATGGAGCCAGGGGCCGCGACCGACAAAATCTACCAGCACGAGCTGGCCGCCGGGCGCGAGCACACGCTGCAGCTCGAGTAGCGCTGCGCGCTGCAGTGGTTGGGGCAGGTGGTGAAACATCAGGCTGCCCAGGGCGACGTCGAACTTGCCGTCATCGAAGGGCAGTCGCTCGGCGGCGGCCAGCTCGAAACGCGCCGGCAGGCCGCGTGTGGCGGCTTTGGCGCGGGCGCGCGCGATCATTTCGGCGGAGGGGTCGATGCCGATGACCTCACCGCGGGAGCCGACCGCCTCGGCGGCCGCCAGGGCGAGGGTTCCGGTGCCGCAGCCGACGTCGAGTACTCGCTGGCCGCTTCGAATGCCAGCGGCATCGATGGTGCGACGGCGAAAGCCGGACTCTTGACCCACAGTCAGAAGCAGCATCAGACGGTCGTAGTATCCCGCCCAGTGGATTACGTGCCCCTCGGTGGGCGCACTCGCTGAGTCGACCATGCTGCAGGAAGTCTAGCACGGGGGCTGCCAAAGCGGCGATCCCGACGGCAGACTTCCGGGGCCGGTTACATGGGCTCGACCTCGAACGACCAGGGACCGAAGGTTGCGTCGGAGAGCAGGTGGTCGCGGTGGTCGCTTTGGCGGTCGAGTTCCCAGGCCGCCTCGATTTCGAGCCGCTGGGACGGCGCGGCGACCGGCAACCGGCAGTCGTACAGCATGGGGGGGACGAAGCCGGTGGCATTGGCGAAGGAGTGCATCGGTCCATCTGGACCACGCTGCGCGGGCGGGGCCCGGCGTTCGAGCGCTGCCAGCACCAGGTCATGCATCTGGTCCTCCGTCGCCTGGGTGACCTTCAGAAAGCGGATACCGAGCTCCCACTGGCCGGGCCGAAGGCTTCGCGTGCGCACGATGCGCGACGGAATCGCCAGCCGTTGTCCGGTGTACGAATGCAGCACCAGCGACAACGGCCCGCTCCCCGGCGAGCCGCGACCGATGGCGCGGCAGCCGGATTGGGATAGATCCCGCAACTCGTAGCGGTCGCCGCGCGCGTTCGCCCGCCAGAGAAATACCGTGCCCGTGGTCGGGAGGCGAAAGGCCCGCCGCCGCTCAGAGATTTGCGAGGGTACTGCCATCAGATCAGCGTAACGGTCGCTGCGGCGATATCTTGACGGAGAAACCGTCGATGCCGCAGGGCCGGGGGCGATGGAGGAAGCGGACTGACCGTTTGGCGAATGTCTCGGCAGCGTTCAACCACACGGCTGCGGCGATTCGACACGGATTTGTTGGCGCCCTCGCAGAATAAACCCGAAATCTACCTGCCGCGATGATGCTTTTGGTCGGACAGCGCTGATTTTTCTTCCCTGCCCCACTCTCTGACACCGGGAAGGCAGGCGTAGAGCAGGCGGTGGTAGACGCGCCTTGGCAACAGGCGCCGCAGCAGGGCGAAAAGGTGGGCGTCCAGGGTTGCAGGTACGCGCAAGGGGGGACGCCGGGCTTGAATCGTACGAACGACCGCTGACGCCACGCGTTCGGGGCCGGCGGGCACCATGCGCATCACGCGGGCGACGAAACCTTCCATGAACCGGTAGTGATTGTAGTAAGGGTCGTCGATGGCCTGCTTTCCCGCATGGGACAGACCGGTCCAGCGCACTTTTTCGAAACCGTCGGAGTTGATGAATCCCGGCTGGATCAGGGAAACCCGGATGTTCCACGGGCGTACCTCGTACCATAGGGCTTCGCTCGCGCCTTCGAGAGCGAACTTTGAAGCGCTGTACACGCTCATGGTCGGCATCGCCATCATGCCGCCGACCGAACTCACGTTCAGGATCCGCCCCCAGCGCTGGCTGCGCATGTGTGGCAGAACCAGGCGCGTCAGCTCCATGGGTGAACGATAGTTGATGTCCATCTGTGCCAGCCGATCCTGTTCGGTCACATGTTCGACCACCGAGCGGTAGGCCATGCCGGCATTGTTGATCAATACGTCGATGCCACCCCAGGCGGCATTGGCCTCCTCGACCACCGCGCGGCGCTGCTCGGCGTCGGTCACGTCCAGGGCGCGCAGCCATGTGCGTTCAGATTGCTGAATTTGCCATTTGGCGAAGCGCGGTAGAGAACTCGCGCGTGCGGTCAAGAGTAGACGATGGCTGGTGCGCTCGATCAGTCGGCGGCTGATCGCCAAACCCAGCCCGATGCTGGCTCCGGTGATCAAGATCCGCAGCGAGCGCGGATCGGGGGCGTTTGGGGCGATTTTGGGGTGCGCGTATTTTGCAGCGGCTGGGGGCTGGGATTCGAAGGCGACACTCCGGGTTGAACGCTTGATAGACCAGGGCCACCGGCGCCGCGGTCGTTCCCGCAGGCGTCGCCGTCCCGGGCGAATCGCTCATGGCATTGAGCTTGGTCGAGAACTTCGCGCCGTGCCAGTCGAGGCCGCCGGAGGTTCCTGGTGCCAAGCCAGCTCGGCCAGGCGGCTGCGTTCGAGTTCGGCGATGATCTGCGCGCCCAGCAGTGCGATGCTCGCCGCAACTTCGAGTGAAAGCAGCACCACGACGACGCTGCCAATGGATCCGTAGATCGCGTTGACGGGTGAGACGCTCGCGAAATACCAGCGCAGAAGCCTGCGCGTGATTTCCCAGAGCCCAGCGGCGCAGACAGCACCGAGCAATGCCGGTCCGGGTGCGACGCCGCCGACGGGCATGAAGCGGTAGGCGGCCGCCAGCGTAAGCGTGATGACGGCGAAGCCGCCGAGTTCCAGCAGCGACTGGGATGGCAGATCGGGAAGGCGCGCCAGGGCCAGGACCTCCAGCAGCAGGGCGCTGGTGACGGCGGCGACGAAGGCGAGTGCGATCAGGGTCGCGCGCCAGGCCGGACGCGGACCATGTTGCAGGTGGCGGTGGTCGAAGATGGCGTCGATGGCGGTCTGCAGCACGCGGAAGCCAGCGCTGCTAAAGAAGAGAAGGCCGGCCAGGGCCACGACGCCGTGGGCCTCGGGTTGTTCGAGTAGCTGGCGCAGCGCCGACTGTACGGAATCGACGCGCTGGGATACCACCAGCTGGCCGAGGGATTCGCTGACCGCGTCGACCATGGTGTCGACGTCGAGCCAAAACGCGGCGAGTATGGCGACCACGACCACCAGGGGTGTCGAGGAGAGCAGGGCGTTGTAGGCGAGCGCGGCGGCCATCAAGGGACCCTTGCGGAGCGAAAACTCCCGCAGCACGCGCGCCGCAAAGCGTAGGCTCCGCGCGGGCAGGGCCAGGGCGCCGGAAGCGACCGTGGTGCTCAAGCCATTTGTCCCCGTCATGGGAAGGCAGCATCGTCGTGGAGCGAGGCGATTTCAAGCGCGGTTGCAGTCGCTTGGGTTAGCATACCTGCGTGGGCACGGTCGCATGGCGCGCGCGGGTGGTCAGAGCGGCGAGGGGCGCCGCGTCTCTCGCCCGGGGTTATCGATACGTGGGCCAATGGCGCCAAAGGCGGGCTGAGGCGGACGACGGTCGCTCTGGCCTTGCCGCACCGCTGATGCGATTGAAGCGGGCGACCTTGCGGGGCCAGACGTGCATCCGCAACCTGGGAGACGCTTCGAGAGGGCAGCTCAGGGGTCATGGCGCAGGCACACGCTTGCGTGGAGAGGCCCATCGAGAGGCGCTACCAGCTCGGCCGCGCCGAGCGCACCGGCGGCTCCACGCGCCAGCTCGCCCCATAGCTCGCAGCCGCCAGCTTCGTCACAAAAGGCTCGCACGTTCGCGGTCTCCAGCTTTGGATGGCTGGTGACCAAGACGTCATTGTACCTGGTGCTGAGAGCGCTCCGACATCGAGCGCAGCCTCGCACGCGCGCTGGGGCCTGTGGGCTGAATTTCGGATCCGAGGCACGGGACGCTGGGCTGGCTTCCTCCGCTTCCACCGCAGCCGGGTCACGTTCTCGACCAAGACGACATCACGAAGACCGTCGCACGCGGTTTCGGCTTCCAGCGCACTCCGCGCCATTGACGCCAGGTCTCATCCCGCCCGAACGATCAGCCCCACCTGGCCTGCCGAAAATGTCCGGCATTCCTGACTGGTAGGTGGTTGACATGGGCACCTATGGGCTCTCCTGGGCGGCCTTTACCCACTTTCTCTGGCGCGGCTATCAGCTGAGCAAATCCAGCTAGTCACCTGTGTCGGTAGTCTTGGGTAGGACTCGGCGAGTTTTGCCCAAGACTACCGACACAGGTGACTAGGCCTGATTGCGTTCTTTTGGACCAACCTAACGCGGATCTGCCACCTCCACCCGGTTCCGTCCGGCCTCCTTGCCCTGGTAGAGGGCGCGATCCGCAGCGGCTAGACAACTCTCGATGACTTCGACCTGGTTAGCCTCTGCAATGCCAAAGGTCATGGTGACGCGCAGTTCGATGTCTTCGAACCGGAACGTGCTGCTCTCCAGTGCACGCCGCAATTTTTCGGCCGCCACGCGCGCACCTTCCAGGCTGGTATCCGTGAGCAGCAGAATGAATTCCTCTCCACCCCAGCGCCCCAGCAGATCGTGGTGCCGGATATGTGCACCCAGCAACTGCGCAACCTGCTGCAGCACGTAATCGCCGCAGGCGTGGCCATACCGATCATTGAAGGATTTGAAATGATCGATATCCGCGATCGCCAGCACGCAGCCCGATGAAGTCCGGGTGGCGCGGCTGAATTCGTGTGCCACACGCTCGCTGAAGCCGCGGCGGTTCATCACACCGGTCAGCGGATCGGTGATGGATATCCGGTTGAGCGTCGCATTGGCTTCGCTCAGTTCGCGTGTGCGCGCCTGCACCTCGATCTCCATTCTGGCGTACATGTTGGTGAACGTGTTCGCCAGCGACAACATCATGAAAATGATGACGGCGAAGAAGCCGTAGGGCACGAGGTGCGGCGTGTCGATATGTAGTACATCGATGAGGATGTCGTTGATACAGGTGGCGCCAAAGATTACGGTGCCTACCCACAGCATTCTTGCCTCGGTGCTACCCTGCCAGGCTCTCCAGCTGACATAGGCGGGTCCTCCCACAAGCACCGGAAACGTCCAGCCTTGCCAGAAGGGCAGGGTCAGGAAATAGAAATGCAGACTCCAGGAAGCGAAAATCGAGAAAGACAGCACCAGGAACGAGCACTGATAGACCCGCAACCACGGCGGAATGCGAACGCGCAGAAACGAGGCAATCGTCTGAATCCACAGCGCCGGCTGTGCATAGACGATGCCGAACTCGAGTTTCTTCTGCATCAGGAACGACAGTCCGACATCATGGACCCATTGACTCACCGTGAACATGTAGGCACCGATAGCGATCGGCAGCATGCCGAACCACAGATAGTCTTTGAGTTCGGGTTGCCGGTAGAACAGGTACAGGTGAGATAGGCCAATAAAGAAATACAGGACGATCAGCACAATGGTGGCGACATCCCGATACAGCGCGCGCACCGCGAGATCGGTGTAGCGACCGATCAGGAAATCGCCGCCGTAGGCGCCGCCTCGCCAGGTATTTCGTGCTGTTCCGCCGCCCCATACGCGCAGCGCGACGACCAGCGTTTTCTGCTCGCCGATCAGGGAACGCGGAATGCGCCAGGTCACCATTTTGTCGTTGAGGGCTTGCGGCTGCGGTGGCAGGCTTCCGACGCTGCCAAGGCGCTTCCCGTTCGCGTAAATCTCGTAGGCGCTGTGTACCACGCCGATAAAGACCGCCAGATCGCCCAGCGTGTCCGTATCCACATCCAGCTTTAGCCGAAGTCTGTACCACGCCACACCGGCATAGCCGGCATAACCCTGCTCCACCCACGTTAGCGGCACCGTGATGTGGCGCCAGTCGCTGTCGTCAAACGCGGGCGAGGCCCACGCCGGATCGTCACCCGTGCTGAAGCGCCACGGACCGGCCAGCGACAGCGGCCTGTCGAGTGAACCAGAGACAGGCACATCGCTCGCACAGACACCATTGGGAAACCACAGCACGATTGCGAGCGCACAGACACGCAGCAACATTCGCGCTGCGCGCGCACAGCACGAGACCGATACTTTGCAACCGGGTCGACATACGCGCACTGCTATCGCCATGGTACGTTGATAAACCATGCTGGCAGCCTACAGGCTGATAGGTCAAACAAGGCTGCTGAACGGCGGTCGCCGGGGCAGCTGAGTGGTAGCTGGTCGGGGTGGTGGGGCCGGTCGCGGTAGGCAGGACGTTAGCCCGAGTTTACCGCGCCTGGCGAGGAAGTTCCCGAAATAATGAGAGAATTTGTCGTTTCGGAGTATGACCTACACGGCTGCGTATCGTGACAGGCGCAGCGCCTTGTAGAGGTCTTTTTGGGTCTGGCTCATCGCAGAGAGCGTGGTCTACAACGTTGGAGTCTGGCCGCGAGGTCCCGCTCCATAGACGCGTCCGACTTCACGGATCTTGCCCAGGTCGCCAAGGATGTCGGGGATGGAGCGGTCGATTCCGTGCTGGTGTAGTTCGCGGCGTAACAGGCTGCAGAGCATCAGTGCCAGCACGCAACAGAAGACATCGCGGGGAGATCCCACCATGGGCGTCGGTAGAGAAGCGTAGGTCGCGGCGGCGCCTGGCTCCGCCGGCGAGGCCCATGCTGCAACCACAGCGCGTTCCGCACCCGGAAAACAGTCCCCAAACACGCACCCTCATCACACGTTTACACCCCCGATCGGCATCTGGACGCACCAATGCGTGCCCGGGTTCGGACCAGGCACGCAAGTCACCGAAGCTGCACCCAATCTATCGCGGCGGGTGTCAACGACACCGATGCAGCACGCGCACCTTCCACGTACCCGGCGGCCAGATGACGTCGCGATCACCGGCACGCCACAGGGCCATGCAACGGGCGTACTCGCTCGAGAACTGTAACTGCGTATTTCGCGCTTGCTCGGCAGCCCCGGGATCCCAGAATTCCGGCCCACCTTGCGCATACCTATGAGTGAAACCCAGGCTTCCGACCCACCTTGTTCCTGCCTCTGAGTGAAACCGGTGAGCGCGGCGGCGAATTGGGCTCAAGGTGGGTCGGAAATTTTAATTTACGCCTGGTTCCTAAGCCCGTTCAGTTCGCGAGTGACTAAAGGTTGCTGGCCGCGTGCTCGTTCCTATCGCCAAGCAAGCGGCGACGCATGAAGGATATCCGCGAGTTGAACGACCGGCGCCATCGGCGGGACACCCGCTGGTGGCGCCGGTCTGGCTTTGGCGTCAAGCTTGTCCGGTGTAGCTCCATATGCCAGCGAGGCTGCGCCTCATACCGACGAGGCGTGTGCGTTGCAGGTGAAATGAGAGGAACTGCCGCTGCCGCACCAAGTCGGCCGTGTCTTCGCCCGGCCTGCGTTCTGCGATGCGCCTGACCCGACGTCGCCGTGGTCACCTCGTAGCAGCTGGCAACCGATAGCCAGCCTCGTGGCTGAACACACAAGCAGGCAGAAGATGGGCCTCCGCGGCGAGCTGAAGTCTATGCCTCATTGAACCCACGGGGGGTTGGTTGCCATCGAGGGGCAGCGTAACGCTTGAGCGTTCGCAAAAGCCGCACGCGGAGGCCCACCGATGACTATGCGAAAGACTGCCGCCGAAGTCCTTGCCGAGCACGTGATTCTGCAAGTCGAGTGCATCGACCGGATGTACCTGAACCTGTACGTGCCGAAGCTGCAATATCCCGCGGGCTCGGCCCACTTCTTCATCAGACACCGAGGGCAGCGCTTCGCTTCGTCAGCGCTGATGTACCCGATGTCGAAGAAGTTTGTGGCGTCGATTGAATCGTTCGCCCAGCGCGAGGCGATCGAGCTAGTCACCTGTGTCGGTAGTTCTGGGTAAAACTCGGCGAAGGCCGGCGAATTTTGCCCAGAGCTACCGACACAGGTGACTAGTCACCTTTTCGCCGGGGCAGCGTAAGGAGGACGTTGCCAAGGAGTACTTGGATGCGTTCGAGGGCGAGGAGGGGGTGCTCTTCATCGGCAAGGCCCAGGAGAAATCGATGACGATGCGTACCCCAGCGCCGATACAACGCGCAGACGGGAGCCCCGTATCCGCATCTATTCAAGAAGACCTCGACGGTGAACCAGTACTACTTTTACGCGGTCGACAGGGACTTCGGACCATTCTTCATCAAGTTCAGCTCGTACTACAACGGCAAGTCGCTGAGCAACGGCCACGAGTACGCGAAAAAACAGCTCGAACGTCGCAACATTGGCTACGAGGCGCTCGACAATGGCGTATTGAGCTGCGACGACCCCGATGCCCTTCAGAGGATCTGCGACGGGCTGACCGCGAACAAGATCGACCGGCTGGCACGCAAGTGGTTCGGGCGGTTGCCGCACCCCTTTGCTGCTTCGGATCGAGTTGCAGGTTTCCGCTACGACATCTCGATGCTGCAGACGGAGTTCTCTCTCACGCAGGTGCTGGACCGACCGGTCAGCGGGTCACCCGACGTACCCCCGGACGTTTCCTCAGCCGTGTGAACACCCACGGCGTCATTCCCTCGCTTCACTTCGACTACAAGCACAGCCGCATCGCTCAGAACCGGGAGACCCGAAAAGAAGTCACGACGAGCGGAGCAAGACGGACTATCGAACCACTTGACGTCGCGAACAGACAGAAGACGGACGCCGTACGATCAATTGCACGGCCAATGGTGGCTTGCACCTTTGACCTTCCATTCCATAGAAGGAACCATTAGGCCCCTCCCAGTTTCAGCCATATCGGCACCGCATGCCACGCTGCCTATACCGCTGAGGCGCCAAACCCCCACGAGCCCGCCGCCTTACAGCACGGCGGGCCAGCGGCGACGAGCCCCCCGAGCTTCGGGCCGTCATGCAGCATCTGCACAAGCGCGGCGACCTCAGCTCCGAGGACATCGAAACGCTGCGCCGGCTCGGCGCCAGGCATCCCGACGACGCCCGCCCGCACCTGCTGCTGGCGGCCACCTACATGAAACGCGGCTGGCGCACCGACGCGCTCAAGCAATACCAAAACGCACTCGCAGCCGACACGCGTGCCAAGCAGGACGTGCACATGCTCGGCGATCTGATCGCCCTGGCGCAGGGGACCAAGCTCAGCGCCAAGGCCAGCGCCACGATCACCACAAGTACTACGGCGAGGAAGCGCTACCCGCGCTCGACGCAGCGCTCGAGAAGGCCGAAGCCGACAGCCAAGCCAAGCCAAGCCAAGCCAAGCCAAGGCCCGGCTCGAACGCCTGCGCGAGCGCCTAGCGTCAGCGGGAGACCCCCCGGCTCTGTCGGGGATACTTACCGAAAGACGGCTAAAGACGCCGCGTCAGTAGCTGCAGTAGTCGACCTGTCCGCAGGTCATGCCCTCGGGGCATTCGCTGCTGCTGCGACAGGCCAGGACGCAGGTGTCGGACTGGGGACCGCACTCGGGCGTCGCGCTCGCACCGACGACGCCGGAGCAGTCGCTGTTGTTCGAGCATGACGTGGTGCAGTGACTGAGCGTGGTGTTGCAGACCGCGCCGCCAGTGCAGTCGGCATCGCTTGTGCACTGCGGAAAGCCCGAGCCTTCGGGAAGACAAATGGCGTTCAGGCACAGCATGCCCGTGGGGCAGGTGGTGCCCTCGGGGCAGGAGAGAGCACACGCGTCAAAGCCCGCCACGTCGGCGCAGTAGGCAAGCGCAGTACCTCCGGGAGATGGCGCGCATTCCGAGTTGTCAGCGCAGGTGCTGGTGCAGATGCTGCCGACACCGATCTGGACGCACGCGCCCTCGATGCAGTCGGCGTCGCTCTTGCAGCCCGCATAGGCCTCACCGGTCGGAACAGGGGGCCCGGCATCGACGATGGCGCCCGGTCCGCCGATTGGATACTGGCAGCCGTAGACACCCGGCTGACCTTCGGCCGCCACGCACTCCATGGTCGGCGGGCATTGTCCATCACCCACGCCAGTTCCTGCGCAGTCCAGGCGGCACATGCCAAGGGCCGTATCACAGGTGGTGGCAACGCCCTCGAGGGGAAGGCACTCCGTGTCGGTGGTGCAGAGCGCCGAACAAAAACCGAGGCCGCCCGGCAGGATGGAGCAGAGCTGGCCCGCGGCATCGCATTCCAGGTTCGAGGTGCAGGCGTCTCCGAGCTTCGGAGGCCAAGACGCACCGCCTGCATCCAGGGTGCCGGTGTCCGTGCCTGAAGCGGTGGTGTTGCCCCCATTGGAGCCGGCGGCGGTGCCCGCATCCGAGCCGGGGGCCGCACTGGCGGCGCCGCCGGTGCCAGCCTGCTGACCACCGGTCCCGGCAGTCATACCCGGGCCAAAGCCGCTAGGGGTGGCGCCCGAGCTGCCGGGCCCGGGAGTCCCTTCTCCACAACCCACCACAATCGCCGCCACCGCAGCCGCCAACAACACTACATCAGTCTTCATCATGCGCACGTCTCTCACTCACCCGAATCCAGAACTTCGGCAACAAGTCACTAGCACAAGATTCGAACTCTGCGCCACCGCTCTAGGGCAGCGATGATGTCGCGTAACAGTCGGTTCGTGGGCAAGTGCGCAGCGCCGTACACAAGTGCGGTCCCACACACTCGAGCAGCTGCGCAAGCGAGCACTCACCTTCACCACCGTCTTGGTGTCAAGGGACGGGCAACCTGATCGTGCTCGGGACGTCGAAGTCGTCGGGGGCTTTTGCTATCGTCGCAGCATGATGGTGGTCCGATCATGAAGGAATGCGAACTCGGGGGCTTGCGCGCGCGCGTGACCGGAGGCAGCGACCGCGAAGGTGGCGGCGATGGACCGGTGGTGGTGTTGCTGCATGGCTTCGGCGCGCCCGGTGACGACCTGGTTTCGCTGTGGCGGGTGCTGGATGTGCCCCGGGGCACGCGCTTCGTCTTTCCCGAGGCGCCGGTTGAGCTGGAAGAGTACGGCTATGGCGCCCGGGCCTGGTGGCGTCTGGACGTGGCGGCGCTCGAGCAGGCGGCGCGCAGCGGTCAGCGGCCCGACCGCTCGAACGAGGTGCCCGAGGGTCTGCTGTCGGCCCACGGGCGCGTGCTGAGCCTGCTCGATGCGGTCGAGGCCGAGTTTGGCGTGGGCGCCGAGCGCATCGTGCTGGGGGGCTTCTCCCAGGGCGCCATGCTCTCCTGTGACGTGGCCCTGCGCAGCGAACGCCCGTTGGCCGGAGTCGCATTGCTGTCTTCGACGTTGCTGGCCCGGGCCCAGTGGCAGGCCGGCCTGGCCGAGCGCACGGCACTGGCCTTTTTCCAGTCCCACGGCCGCCAGGATCCGCTACTGCCCTTCGCCGCCGCCGAGCGTCTGCGCGACATGTTGCGCGAGGCCGGCTGCGAGGTGAGCTGGGTGGAGTTCAACGGCGGCCACGAGATCCCGATGTCGGTGCTGCAGGGCCTGGGCGAGTTCTTGCACGCGCGCCTGTAACGGCCCGAACAAGCCGTCTTTCGGGTCGGCTTCGAGTCGCCGCTACTGAAGCCGGCTCAGGGCCTGGGTCGCCTCGCTGTCGTCGGGCACGAGCGCGAGCACTTCCTTCCAGGTTTCGATGGCGCTGGGGCGGTTCTTCAGCTCGACCTCCCACAGTGACGCGATGCGGCGTAGCAGGCTCGGCTTGTCGTTTTCGTCGGCGCGGTCGAGTCGCTCTTGGTAGGCCCTAACCAGCTGTTGATAGCGGCCGGCGGCCTTGAGGCTGGCGAAATACGCCTCGCTGGCTTCGGTGTCGTCAGGGTCGATGTCGAGCAAGTCGCGGTAGACTTCGGCGGCCTTGGCGGGTCGGCCCAGGTGGGTCGCGTTGAGGCGACCGCGGCGCTCCAGCAGCAAAAGGCGCACGTCCTGGTCGGTGGCGCGCTGCAGGCAGCGGCTGAGGTGGGCGTCAAGGGCGTCGAGCCGCTTGATGCGCAGCGCGGCTTTTTCCAGGGCGTCGTAGATGTCGAGGTCGTTGGGGAAGGTGGCCGCGCCCTGCTTGAGCGCGTCGAAGCAGCCGGCGTCGTCGCCGAGTTCGTTGTGCAGCAGTTGCGATGCGCGCAGCACCAGCATGGGGCCATAGGGCTCGCCGCACTTGGGGGCCAAATCCATGTGGGCGCGCACCAGGGTTCGGCGGGCGTCGTCGCGACCGAGTTCGGGGCGCGTCTTGTCGAGCTCGCGGGCCAGGTCTTCGATCTGCGCCGCGATCTGCGGGTGGTCTTCGGTCAGCGCAAGCGCACGTGCCATGTTCAGCATCGCTTGTTCCCGATCCTGCAGGCCCAGGTCGGAGATGCGCGCGGCACGCAAGAGATATTTGGCTTTGTGTTCGGCGTCGGTGGAGCTGCGGTAGAGGTGTTCGTAGATCCAAAGTAACTCGGAGTTGCTGTCGGCCCGGGTGGCCAGCGCCTCGGCGCGTTCGAGGAACTCGACCCGCTCGGGGTCGAGCTTGCAGATCTCCAGGACCCGCTCGAGCGCGGCAGAGGGATCGTTGCTGAGCTTCTCCAACAGGTTCGCGTGGCGCTCGAGCAACTCGATTTTGGCTTCCCGCGTCTTGGCCGCCTGCACCAGGCGACCGTAGACGCGCCATAGGCGTTCACCGGCGCCCGCGGCCAGCGCCAGCCGGTCGATGTCGTAGAGCAGGCTGCGGTTTTCCATGTCTGCAGCCAGGGCGCGCAGGGCCGCTTCGAGGGCTTCGGCCGGTTGGTCGAGCAACTCGTCGTAGACGCGCGCGGCCTTCATCCAGTCGCGCGAGGCCTCGGAACCCTGCTTGGCCTGCTGGGCGCGCATGACGTAGAGGTTGGCCAGCGGGCGCTGAAGCTCGGCTCGCTTGGCCAGCTCGTAGGCCTCCAGCTCGGCCCGCTCGTCGCCGGCCATCACCAGCGGCGCCAGCCGCGTCCAGGCGCCTTCGGTGTCGCCCAGGCGATTGAAGGTGACGTGCGCGGAGGCGAAGGCCGCTTCGGTTCGCGCTTCTTCGCTCTCTTCGTAGGTGGCCAACGCATCCAGGGTGGCCACCAGTTCCTCGTAGCGCCGGGCCTTGTCGAGGTGCGGCCTCAGGCGGCGCAGCGGTGCCGGGTTGCCGGGGTCGGCCTGGGACCAGGCCAGCAGCGCCTCGGCGGCGCGCGTCGCATCGTCGAGCACGTCCTCGTAGAGATCGGAGAGGCGCTCGGCGATCTCGGCCTGGACCGCCAGGTCCGCTGTGATCAGCAGCTGCCGCTCGAGGGCGAAGGCCAGTCCCTTGTGGTCTTCGGCGGTTTCGCAGGCGACGATCAGCTCTTCGATAGCCGGCGCAAATTCGGGGTCGAGGTCGTCGACGATGTAGCGCAGGACTTCGATGGTCTCCTTTTGGCGTTGCAGTCGATCGCCGAGCAAGAGCGCGCGCTCGAAGAGCACATCGCGCTTCTCGGTGTCGTCCTCGAGACGATTGGCCAGGCGACCGAGCAGGTCCGCGAGCTCTTCCGGGTCGTCCATGCGCGTGGCGATGCCGCGGAGAAATTGCAGCGCTTCGGCGTCCTCGCCGGCTTCGAGCACCTCGCGCCAGGCCTCGGCAGCTGCCAATTCGTCGCCCAGGGGGCCGCCCAGGATGCGCGCGCAGCGGCGGAAGAGTTCGGCGCGCAACGATCGGTTGTCGGTCTCTTCGGCGCGGTCTCGCAGCAGCACGATGAGTTCGTCGAAGCGCTCGGCCGCCGTGTAGAGTTCGGCGAGGTCGTCGAGTTTGCTGTGCTCGAAGGCCAGGCGCGTCAGCAATGCCGTGGCGCGCTCGTCGCCGGCCTGCAGCAGCGGCGCCGCGTGCGCGAAGGCGGCATCGGGGTTGTCGAGCTGATCGAGCGCGAGCTTGGCCGCGCTCAGGCGCGCATCGTCGCGCAGCGCTTCGTCCGGCTCGCGACCGATGATGGCTTCGAGCTGGATGAGGAGATCCCGATGCCTGCCGGCGTCGGTCAGCAGCGGGACCAGCCTGTGGCGCGGCTCGAGGGCGTCGGGCTCCAGTTCGACCCAGCGCTCCAACGCGGAGACCGCCTTGGTGTCGTCATCCAGGGACTCGCTGTAGAGGTCGGCCAGGCGCTGCAGCAGCTCGATGCGGCTCTCCCCGTCGGTCTCCCGGGCCAGTACGCGCTCCAGGGCCGAGGCCAGGGTGCGGTCGTCGCCCGCGGACTCGCTGGCGCTGACCAACTCGTCGATGGCCGGCTCGAAGTCCGCATCGAGCTGATCGAGGATCTGACACAGAAGCGGGATCGCCTCGGCGTGCTGCAAAAGGCGCGTGTTGAGCAGGCGAGCGTATTCGTAGAGCAGGTCGCGCTTTTCCTCGGCGTTTTCCTCGAGCGCCACCAGTCGCTTGAGGCTGCCGGCCAGAACATCCATGTCGTCGCGGCGCACGGCACGCGAGCGCAGGAAATGCAACGCCTCGTGATCCTCGCGCACGTCGAGCAGCTCCGACCAGGCCGCCGCTGCGCCCTCTTCGTCGTCGAGTTCGTTGGCGGTGGTGCGCGCAATGCGTCGGTACAGTTCGACCTTGGTGCCCTCGTCTTTCTCTTCGGTCACGCGCTCGCGCAGCAGGTCGATCAGGCGTGCGTGGCGACCGGTCTCGCCCAGCATGGTGTAGAGTTCTTCGAGGCGCCCCCCTTGCTGCGCCAGCTGATGCAGCAGGGCGTCGGCCTCTTCGTCGCCTTCGGACAGCAGCGGAAGCATGCGCTCCCAGGCCCCGTCGCGATCCTTGAGGGGGCCGGCCGAGAGGCGCGCGGCGGCGATGGTGGCCTCGATGCGCTGGGTGGGGTCGGGCTCGAGTTCGGAAAGCGCGTCGAGGCAGGCCAGTAGCTCACGGTGCTTGTTGCCGGCCTCGAGCAGCGGGCGCAGGCGCCTGAGGGGCTCGGGGTTCTGGACGTCGGCCTCGCTCCAGGCAGTCAGGGCGCGCGAGGCCCGCTTGGGATCTTCCAGATCGAACTCGCAGACGTCGGCCAGGCGTGCGGCGAGTTCGGCTCGGGTCAAAAGTTCGGTGGCGTTTTGGAGCAGGCGTTCGAGGGTGTCTGCGAGGGTGCCGTGGTCGCCCGCGCTCTGGCTGGCGCTGAGCAACTCGTCGATGGCGGGCTCGTAGTCCGGATGCTGACTGGTCAGCTGCTGCAAGACCGCAATCGCGCCCGGGGCGTCGCTGAGTCGGGTGTTGAGCAGGCGGGCGTGCTCATAGAGCAAGTCCCGCTGCTCGAGCGGGTCGGTCTCGATCGCCGCCAGGCGCTTGAGCACCGAGGCCAGGCGCGCCGGATCGTCGCGCCGCAGGGCCACCGACTGCACGAAGCGCAGGGCATCGACGTCCTCGCGGATCTCGAGCAGCTTTTCGTAGGCGGCGGCCGCCCCGTCCTCGTCCTGGTCGTGCTCGATGAGCAGGATGGCGATGCGTCGGTAGAGGTCAGCGCGCGTGGCGTCGTCGTTCTCCTCCTCGACCCGCTGCCGCAGCAGCTCGAGCAGGGTATCGACGCGGTCGGTGCGCTCCAGCAATCCGTAGAAGGCGTCGTAGCGCCCGGACTTGGCTGCCAGTTGACCCAGGGCTTTCTCGGCCCGCTCGTCGCCTGCTTCGGCCCAACCCTCGAGCCGCTGCCATGCGCCATCGACGTCGCCGAAGTTCTCGTGGGCAAGAGTCGCTGCCTCGATGGCGGCATCGGCGCGATCGGTGTCGTCGAGATCGAGCCGCGTTAGCGCGTCCAGGGCCGACAAGAGTTCCTTGAAGCGGCGCTTCTTTTTGAGGTGCGGCAACAGGCGCCGATGGGGCTCGGCCTCATCGGGTTCGTACTCGGCCCACTTGTGCAGCGCGCGGATGGCGCGGGCCGGATCGTCGAGCGAGCCTTCGTAGAGGTCGCTCAGGCGCCGGGCGTGCTCCAGCCGTTGCTCCAGGTCTCGGGTCGTGCCCATGCGGGCTTCGAGCACTTCGGCCAGGCCGCGCTGGTCGTCGGCGGCGTCGCAGGCGGCGGCGAGCTCGTCGAGCGCCGGATCAAACTCGGGGTCAATCTCGCTGAGAATGGTAACCAGCTCGACGATGGCTTCCTCGGGCCGCCCGAGGCGTGTGCGCAAAAGGCGCGCGCGGTCGTAGAGCAGGTCGCGGCGCTCTTCCATCTCGTGCTCGAGCCCCGCCAGGCGACCGAGCACATCGGCCAGCTGCTCGGGGTCGTCGAGTTCGAGCGCCCTTTGCTGCAATGCCTCCAGCGCTTCCCGATCCTCGCGGATCGACAGCACCTGATTCCAGGTTACGACCGCATCTTCGAGTTCGCCGAGGCGCTCCTGCTGCAGGTGGGCGATGCGCCGGTAGAGTTCGATCTTGGCTTCAGGCTGCTTTTCGACGATCGAGCGCTCGCGCAGCACTTCGATCAGATCTTCGTAGCGGTCCTCGCGTTCGTAGAGGGCGCAAAGGGACTGCAGGTACTGGCCGTTTTCGGGAGCCAGATCCGCGGCCTGGGCCAAAAGGCCCGTCGCGCGCTCGACGTCGGAGAGTTCGCGTTCGGCGATCTCCGCCATGCGCGCGAAGATGGGGGCCGCTTCGGGGCCGCCGATGGCCACTGCCTGGCGGTCCAGGGTCGACAGCAGGCGCTCGAAGTTGTGGCTCTGCTCGTCCAGCCGAGCCATGTGGGCGAGCACGTCCATGTCCCGGGGCGTGATCTTCAGCACGCGCTCGTAGCTGGCGTAGGCGGCGTCCGGATCCTGCAGTTGGCGATCGTGGAGTTCGGCGATCTGCATCAGCAGCGGCAGCTGTTGGGCCTTGCCACGGGCTTCTTTGACGCGCTCTTCGAGCAGCGGTACCGCTTCGTCCGCCCGCCCCAGCTCGAGCAGGTCTTCGAGCAGGGTGTCGCGGGCGGCCCGGTCGTCGGGTTTGAGCGCCACCAGCTCGCTGAGCGCGGCGGCGGCGGCGGTGCGGTCGCCGCGCTTGTCGCGATGCAGGGTGGCGAGCCGTCGCAGCATCGGCAGCTTGGCTTCGGCGCTGGTGGCGCGCTCGGCCTCGTCTTCGAGCACTACCGTCAGCTCGTCCCAGCGCCCGGCCCGCTCCAGCAGGCGCTTGATCGCCCGCGGGGCGTCGTTGCCGTCAGGTTCGAGCTGCTGGAAGGTGGTCCAGGCCGCCACCGCACCGTCGACGTCCTTGAGCCGCGCTTCGAACACGCTGGCCGCTTCGCGCAGCCGTGTCAGGCGCGTGCGAAGCGGTAACTCTGAGTTGTCTGCGCTGCGCAACAGCAGCTCGGCCCGCTCGCGGTGGGCCTGGCGTCGGCGGAAGTGGCTGTCGAGGTAGGCGAAGGCTTCACGGTCGCCGGGGTCGAGCGCAATGAGCTGCCGGTAGAGGTCGGCGGCTTCGTCCTGACGGCGCTCGCGCGCGCACTCGCCGGCCATGCGGCGCAACTCCTCGGCGGAGCCCAGCGGCGAGGGGGCCGAGACGGTGCGGTCGATGTCCGCGACCGGCGAAGGCGCCGCCACCGTGCGCTCGCGGTCGGCCGGCGGAGGGCGCGTGGAAGGGGCGGATGACGCGGGCTCGCTCTGCCGTTGCCCCCAGGCTTCGAGATCGTCGGCGAGCTCCTGCGCCGAGGGGCGCGCGCTCTCGATCACGGCATCCGGGCGGGTTCCCGAGGCTTCGCGCAGGGATTCGATCAGCCCCACCTCGCCCACCTGGGTGTGGTCCTTTTCGTCACTGACGCGCTGTCCCGTGCCCAGGTCGGCGGTGGCGCGGGTGTCGGTCGCCCCTGGGAGTTCGGTGCGGGGGGGGCCTGACGCAGGTGGCTCTGGAGCAGGTGGCTCTGAAGCAGGTGGCTCTGAAGCGGGAGGCTCCGACAGTGGTGCTGCTTTTCGGGGGCGCGGCCCCGCGTGGGTCGCTCGCGCCGAGCGGTCTTCGTCCAGCTCAGGATGCTCCAGCTCCGGCTTTTCCCGCGAGCGCATCAGCAGCTCGGCGCTGCGCCGGCGGCTGACCGGGCGCAGCTCCACGGTGGAGCGGGTCGCGCCGAAGGGCGGCTCGGAGATCGCGTGCGGCGGCGCGTCGGAGGGGGCCGGGTCGGACTTCAGTAGCTCGGGGTCGTCGAGTTCGGGAAGCTGGTGGCGCAGCTCCTCGAGCAACTCGGCGGCGCCACCGTGGCCGGCGTCGACCGCGGGCTGCAGGCAGTAGATGGCGTCTTCGATCTGGTCCAGGCTGGAGTAGGCGCGGGCGAGCTTCACGCGGCGCCGGTCGGCGGCGCGACCGCTGGCACCGGTGGCCAGGTAGGCCACCCAGCGGGCGGCCAGGGTGGCGTGTTCTGGGCCGCCCTCGACCAGTCGTTCCAGCTCCGAGAGCGCCTGCTCGTGCTGCGGGGCATAACCCAGGGCGCTCTCCAGGTAACTCTGGGCCTCCCCGGGCGGCAGGGCGCCGGCGATCTCGCAGAGCAGGTCGGCGACTTGCTCGTAGTCGCCGCGGGCGGTGCGCGGGTCCAGGCCCTCAGCGCGCTGGGCCAGCAGTGTGGCCAGCTCGTAGGCCGCGTCGATGTCGCCGGGGGCGCTGGCGCGGCTGCGCTGCAGGGCGGCGACGGCGCCGTCCAGGTCGCCGAGCTGGTCGCGGTAGACGCCGGCCAGCTCCAAGAGCAGCTGCGACTTGCGTTGGGGATCGGTTTCGGCGGCAACCTCGCGGTCGAAGAGTTCGCAGGCGGCACGGTAGTCGCCGGCGGCCTGGCAGATCTGGCGCGCGTCGTAGGCGGCCCGCGCCAGGCTCGGGTCGAGATCGAGGGCGCGGCGAAAATGGTGCAGCGCCTCGTCGGGGGCGTCGAAGTGGGTGCTCCAGAGCTGGCCCAGCCGATAGCGCAGTGCGGCCAATTCGCTCGCCGCGACGCCCAGGTCGGTCAGGCTCTGCAGCTGCTCCTGCAGGAAGTTGGTGAGCTTGTGGTAGTCGCCCTGCCTCTCCCACAGCGTCTGAAGCGCCTCGGAGGCATCGGTGTTGTAGGGGTAGCGGCGCAGGGCTTCCAGGTAGTGGGCCTCGGCCTGCTCGAGATCGCCCAGGTGCTGACTGAGCAGGTCGCCGACCTCGGCCAGGGCGCGACTGGCGCCTTCCGCGTCCGGCGTCCAACTGGCCCAGCCCGACAGCAGGTTGGCCAGCGAAGCGTGATCCCCGCGCTGCCTGTAGGCCGCTTTCAGACGTTCGTAGGCGTCCGCGTCAGCGGGGTTATCGCGCAGCCGCGCGGCCAGTGCCTCCGCCGATTCCATGGGCTCCTATGCATAGGAGAGGCGAGCGCTCAATTCAATCGACACCGCACCGCCCGGGCTCCGAAAAAGCGCATTGTTTCCAAGGCTTGGCGAGCGCCCGGGGCGATGCGGGAGGCTTATCCCTCAGTGTGATGAATTGTGCGCACGCTCTCGCTTTTCGTGGCTACTCGCTGCAGACCGGCGGCAGATCGTTTTTGGGTGCATCGGTGATCTCGACCGCGCTGGCCACGTACTTTTGGACCGTGCGGTAGGCGTTGCAGGCCGGCAGTGTGCTGCTCTCGCCCAGCGGGTCGCAGCACTGGCCGCCGCTGGTGGCGCCCTGGGCCGGATCGAGCGGGGAAGTGGGCGCCCCGTCGCTGCAGTCGACGTCGGTGGGGTAGCCGGCCTCGCCGTTGATGTTGTCCTTGACGCCCAGGTGGCAGCCCCACAGGGCCTTGTCCTCGTCGCTCTCGGGGCACAGGCTGTCGGGCAGCTTCAGCCAGGGGCAGTCGGCGTCGCCCGGCGTGCAGCGCGGCACGGCCAGGCAGTCCAGGTCGCGATTTGCGTCGGTGAGAATGCCGAAGGCCAGCAGCTGGCAGTAGGTCTGGTTGATGTCGTCGGCGATGTCGGTGGTGTTGGGCGCGAGCGGCGAATAGCTCACGAAGCTACCACCGGTGATCCAATTTTCGCCGTCGCGCGAGCCCATGCAGTCCATGCCCGCGTCGCTGGTGTCGATCTCGACGATGTCGAAGCCCTGGCTACCCAACTCCCAGTCGATCTCGTTGGTGTCGGTGCGCAGAAAGGGGCTGTAGGTCACGTTGCGGTTGGGGTTGTCGGCGAAGGGAATCGTCTGGCGGTCGCGTCCCTCGGCGTCCGGGTTGACCTCGGTGTCGACCTCGACGCCCGCCCAGCGTCCGCCGTCGCTGAGGCCCTCGCGCGTGGGCGCGGCGCTGTCGCCGTAGAAGCTGTAGGTGCCGTCGCAGTTGTAGCGGCCGATGCCGATCTGGCTCTTGCCGGGTCCGGCCACGTACTGGCCGCCTTCGCGCGGGAAGGTGAAGCGCCACAGCAGGCACTGCTCTCCGCTGCAGGTCTGGGCGCGGTTGGCCGCCAGCATCAGCAGCGGAGGTAGACCGATGGTGTCCGGGTGGTTCTGCACCTCCACCAGACTCAGGCGGTACTCCAGCACGGCCGGGTCGTCGGGGCCAAGCATCTCGACCTTGGCGGCGTTCGAGGAGCGCCGGCAGCAGAGGTCCTTTTGGGCGCACTCGCCGTCGAAGGGAACGCTGGCGGGGCAGTCGAGGTTGATGTCACCCGGGTTGATGCACAGCTCGCCGCCGTTGCCGCTACCGCCATTGCCACCGCCGTCGGGGGTGTCTTGGCCGCCGCTGCCGCCGCTCGGGCCGTCGGTTGAAGAGTCGTCGCCGCAGCCGCTCGTGGCGAGCAGGCAGGCCAGGGTCATCACAAGCCAGTTGGATCGTTTCATGGGTCCCTCTGCAAAGGGTGGGGGCGCAGGCCCAGTCATCTGTGTCGGTAGTTCTGGGTAAATTCGAGGAGATAGCCCGAAGGGCGGTCGACGCGTCGAGGGCCGTCGGGTTTTGCCCAGAATTACCGACACAGATGACTGGGCCCACGGTCGAAGGCAGAACAGGTAACAGATTGGCCCGGGCCATCCAATGACCACCGCATGTTGTGGGGTGGCAGTCGTGGGCGGCGTGGCGGGAGGAATCAGAATTCGGATACGCATTCCCTGGGGGCGGTATGCGTACCGCGGCCATGCAGGCTTTCAGCGGGTTTCGGCCTCACATCCGGTCAGCAGCCAGGGTGTGCGCTCGGTGTTCTTGATCGTGTTGCAGCTGACGGGGCAGGCGGTGAGCCAGGCGGGGGCACTGAGATCGTCCAGGTAGAAGCCGGCGCCGGCGCTACAGGAGGGGCGATCGGCCACGCGCTGCAGGGCGCGGGCGGGGCCGGTGTCATTGACGGCCAAGGCGATCTGCGTTGGGCGTTCGGCGGCTGCCTCGGGCACCGCGTAGATACAGGGATCGGCGTCGCGCTGGATCTCGACCAGATGCTCGGCCAGGGCGCTGGGCGGGTCGCCCAGGTCCAGGGTGCGGGCCCGGTCGCTGCCGCCCTCGGAGGCGGTGACGTTCAGCAGCGAGGGCCAGTCGCCCAGGCCCACGGCGATCACGTAGGTTGTGATGCTTGGGGTGCCCCGAAAGCCGGCCCGTGCGACCGTGAACTGAGCGTCGACGAGCGTGCCACAGAACAGCTCGGTGGAGAGGCCGTCGGTGATCAGCACCACCGCCGGATGGTAGTGCGGATTGGAGTTGGCCCAGGAGCGCGCGAAGTCGATGCCGCCCTCGAGGGCCTGAAAGATGGGGGACAGCTGGACGGGAACGGGAGCGATCGAGGCCTTGATGGCCGCGGCGTTGCCCGGCAGCTCGTCGACGGGGATCTGCGGCATGGCGTAGAGGCCCGGATCGCAGCTGTCCCCGAAGTAGCGCACGCCGACGCCGGTGCCGGCGGCGCGCGGATCGTCCACGTATTGGGAAACCCCTTCGGTGATCGTGGGCCAGCTGTTGATGAAGGCCGCGGGGATACCGCTGTCGATCAGCAGATAGAGGTCGAGGCGCTTGGGCTGGGCCGGCTCGGCATCGAAGGTGCAGCGCTCGGGCAGCAGGGCGCTGCCGCCGCCGGTGCCGTCGCTGCTGATGGCGCCGCTGCCGCCGCTGGAGCTGCTGTCGCTGGCGCTGCCGGAGGTGCCTCCCGTGCCGTCGCCACTGGCCAACGCGCCCGCGGTGGCGCCGCCGGTGGTCGTCGGTGGGCCGTCGGAACGGGTGCCGCTGGTTCCGCCCTGGGCCGCGGTGGCCGCCTTCGCTTCGGCGCTGAGGATGCCGACGGTGTGAACGCTATCGCTGCAGGCGCCGGTCGACAGGGTCAGGGCCCACGCGAGCAGGGGGGCGAGCTTGTAAGAGGAAACACGCATCACACCGCCGTGACGGCCGCCAGTGCTGTCACTGCCTCCAGCGTAGCACTACGAGGCAGAAGACCACCGGGTTCCCCCATGCGACGTTCATTCGTCGGGGACGTGCTGGGGCCAGCGCTGCTCGGGCCAGGGTGGAATCGGTCCGGCGCCGGTGTCAGGGCGGTCGGGGATCTGGAAGCCGTCGCCCCAGAGCGAGCCGCCGCCGTCGACGCGCAGGGTGGCGCCGGTGGTGAAGCTGCCGGCCGGCGACAGGAAGTAGAGCACGGAGTCCGCGATCTCCTCGACCGTGCCCAGGCGCTTGAGGGGGATGACGCGGGCGGCGGCCTCGGGCACCTCCGGCGGGTAGTTGTGCATGCCGGTGGAGAGGATGGTGCCTGGGGCGACGCAGTTGATCAGCACGCCGTCCTTGGCCCACTCGATGGCCAGGGTCTTGGTCATGTTGACGACAGCGGCACGGGCGGCGCCGGTGTGGACCATGGAGGGGAAGCCGCGCCACATGTCGGCGACGATGTTGACGATGCGGCCGCCGTGGTCACGCATGAAGCACGCGTGGGCTGCCTGGCACATCTGGAAGGTACCGCTGAGGTTGGTTTCGATGACGGCGTTCCAGCCCTTTTCGCGGATCTGTGCGGCGGGTGCCATGAACTGGCCGCCGCCGTTGTTGATGACGAAGTCGAGCTTGCCGAAGCGGCCCAGCGTGGCATCCATCAGGGCGTCGATCTCGGGGCGTTTGCGGATGTTGCAGGTGAAGGGCAGCACTTCGCGCCCGTAGTCCTCGGATAGGCCACGGGCGCTTGTCAGCAGGCGCTTTCGGTTACGCGAGGCGATCACCACGTCGCAGCCGAGCATCAGCAGGGCTTCGGCGATGGCCAGACCGATGCCGGTGGCGCCGCCGGTGACGATCGCCACCCGGTCGGCGAAGAGGTCTTCGCGGTAGACGGTCTTCATGGTGCGCCTCTCACCTCTCGCTCGCGTTGATCTCGAGCAGCACTTGGCCGATGCCGACCTGGTCGCCCCGCTTGCAGCCGACGCTCGATACCGTGCCGTCCACGTCGGCCAGCACGTCGTTTTGGAGCTTCATGGCCTCGATGACCAGCAGCACCTGGCCGCGCTGAACTTCTTGGCCCGCCTGGACGCGCACCTCGACCACCGCGCCTTCGAGCGGCGAGACGATGCGACCGCTGCCTGCGGTGTCGGTGCCGCCGGCAGGCGTGCGGGTGCGGTCATGGATGTCGATGCGGCGGCCGTCATCGAGCTGCACGCTGTCGCCGGTCGCGTGGAGGCTGAAGCGGCGCTGGACGCCGTCGCAGAGGATGCGCAAATGGCCGCGGGCCAGGTCGTGGTGGGGCTCGCGTAGCAGGATGCGCCGCTCTCCGAGCGCGACTTCGAAGCCTCCGTCGACGCAGCGCAGACAAGCGTGCTGAGCGTGTTCACCGGAAGTCAAGGCGAAGGGAAAGGCGATGGGACGGGCGCTGGCGAAGCCGAGCAGTTCGCCGAAGTTGCGGCTTTGGGTGTCGTGGAGCATGAGCGATAGCGCGGCCACGGCCCAGACTGCGGCTTCGGGCGCCGGATCGTCCCGTAGCGGGGCGCCCTCTTCACGGCCGAGCCAGCCGGTATCGACTTCGCCGCGCATGAAGGCAGGGGCGCGCACCAGGCGGCGCAGAAAATCTCGGTTGTGGCGTGGGCCCAGCAGGCGCGTTTCGCCCAGGGCCGCATCCAGGCGACGCAGGGCCTGGGCGCGGTCGCTGCCGTGGGCGACGACCTTTGCCAGCATCGGGTCGTAGTGGGCGCTGACCGTGAGGCCATCGCATAGGGCATGGTCGATGCGCACGCCTGCGCCCGTGGGCGCGCGGAAGTGGTGGATGGGTCCTGTCTGCGGGCGAAAGCCGGCGGCCGGATCTTCGGCGTAGAGCCGGGCCTCGATGGCGTGGCCGCTCAGGCTGACCTCTTGCTGGGTCAATGGCAGCGCCTCGCCGTCGGCCACCATGAGCTGCAGCGCCACCAGATCCAGGCCCGTGACCAGTTCGGTGACCGGATGCTCCACCTGCAGCCGCGTATTCATCTCCAGGAAGTAGAAGTCGCCGTCGGGCGCGAGCAGGAACTCGACGGTGCCGGCGCCCACGTAGTTGGCGGCGCGCACGAGTTTCAAGGCCGCCTCGCCCATGCGCTCGCGCAGGACGGAGTTCACTGCAGGTGAAGGGCATTCCTCCAGCACCTTCTGGTAGCGGCGCTGCACCGAGCAGTCGCGCTCGCCCAGGTGCACGGCGTTGCCATGGCGGTCGGCCATCACCTGCAGCTCCACATGGCGCGCGTGTTCCACGACCCGCTCCAGCAAGAGCCGACCGTCGCCAAAGGCGGCCTCGGCTTCGCGGGCCGCAAGCGGCAGCCGCTCGCGCAGCTGGGCATCGCCATCGGCCCGGCGCATGCCGCGGCCACCGCCGCCGGCTGCCGCCTTGATCATGATCGGGTAGCCGATGCGCGCGGCGGCCTCGACGAAGCCCTGTTCATGGCCGTCGCCGCCGTCGTAGCCGGGCACGCAGGGCACGCCTGCATGCTCGGCCACGCCGCGAGCGGTGCGCTTGTCGGCCATCAGCTCGATGCTTTCGGGGTCGGGGCCGACAAAGATGAGCCCCGCCTGCTGGCAGGCGCGCGCGAAGGCGGCGTTTTCGGAGAGCAGGCCGTAGCCCGGGTGCACGGCGTCAGCTCCTGCCGTGCGCGCTGCGGCAAGCACGCGCTCGATGTTCAGGTAGGACTCGGCCACGGGCGCTGGGCCGATGGGCACGGCGCGGTCGGCTGCCAGAACATGGGGTGAGCCGACGTCGGCCTCGCTGTAGATGGCGGTGGTCGACAGGCCGCGGGCGCGGGCGCTTCGGATCACGCGCAGCGCGATCTCGCCGCGATTTGCGATCAGCAGGTTTTGGATGCGCCCGCCCATCATCTCCGCCTACCGGGCCCAGCTGGGTTTGCGCTTGTCGACGAAGGCCTGGGCGCCTTCGCGCCCTTCGTCGCCGAGCGAGGCCTCGGCGAAGAGCTCGGCTGCCCGGTCGAGCACGCCGCTGAGATCGGGCAGCGCCTGGGCCGCCACCGCTTGCAAGAGGCGCTTGGTGGCGGCGTTGGCGCGCGGGGCGCAGCGCAGGACTTGAGCCAGCACCTCGTCGAGGGCGGCGTCGAGGGCTTCGGTGCTGTCGAAGACCTCGTGCACCAGGCCCAGCTGTTTGGCGCGGGCGCCGTCGATACGCGCACCGGTGAGCATCAGGCGGCGCGCCTGGGTCAGGCCCAGACGCTGCACCACGAAGGGGGCGATCTGGGCGGGTACCAATCCCAGGCTGGTCTCGGGCATGCCGAACTTGGCGCCCTTGTGGGCCAGGGCGATGTCGGTGACGCAGGCCAGGCCAAAGCCGCCGCCCATGACCGCGCCTTCGAGCACGGCCAAAAGCGGCACGGCCATGTCGTTGGCGGCGGCGGTGACGCGGCCAAAGCGGCGGTTGCCGGCGGCGGTGGCGGTTTTCGGGTCGCGTTTGCTGGCATCGGACTCCAGCTCTCCACCGCGGGCGGCCATGTCCTTGAGGTCGGCGCCGGCGCAGAAACTGCCGCCAGCGCCGCGTAGCACCACCGCCCGCAGCTTGCCTGCGGCCTCGTCTGCCAGTTTGAAGACCTGCTCTAGCTCTACCAGCATCTTGCCGTTCATGGCGTTTTTGCGCTCGGGGCGGTTGAGCGTGAGGTGCAGGATGCCTTCCCGCAGCTCGAGGGCCAGGGTTTCGGTTTCCGGAAGCTTCATGGGGATTCACTCTTGGTCAAGCGCTCGCAAAGCTCCTGGGGCACGGGAATCTCCATGGCCAGGAGTTGTTGCGCGAAGGTCTTGCCCTGGGGATCGGGGCGCAGGGAGGCCACGCCGCCGCCGCCCAGGCTGTGCTCGAGCAGGAAATTCCAGCTGCTGGAGCCGGGTAGGGCCCAGCGCGTGACCTTGCTCCGGGGGTTATCGAGCACGTGGGCCATGTGACGGGCCACGGCGGTCTCGGTGAGCGCGGCGCCGATGTAGGGCACGTAGCTCGGGTCGCGGGCCAGGATGCCGATATTGCTGTGGTCGCCCTTGTCGCCGCTGCGGCCCGTGGCCAGCGCGATGAGCGGCACTCTAAACTCGCTATCAAAGTCCGGGTAGTCGAGGGCCTGGGGCGCGAGGCTCGCGGCATCGAAGAAGGCCGGGGGAGGGGAGGGCGGCAGCGCAATGCTCTCACCGTCCAGGTCGACACGGACGTGCACGCGCTCGCGCTCGACCAGGAAGGAAAAGAGCCGGATCACGGCCATGGCGCCGGAGCGCCCGCCGACGCCGCTGGCGAAACCGGGTGCTCCGCCGGTGCCCATCTGCGGCAGCTCGCGCAGCATCAGCTTGAGGGCGTCGCCATCGTCGTGGCTGACCGAAAGGCGCAGCACGACCTCGCGGCTTTGGCGGGCGCGGCTGTGGGCGCCGTAGACGACCTCGCCGCCGAGCACGTCGATGCGACTGTCGCGGAAGCCGGCGAAGCCGCGGGTGCGCAGCAACTTTTCGGTCTTGTGCAAAAGGGCCTTGCCCACGGCCTCGGCCTTTTCGACCGCATTTTCACCGGCGAGCAAGAAGCCGGCGCTGGTCTTGAAGCCGTCCGGGTAGGTGGCGCTGACCTTGTACTGGGTCGGCGGCGGGCGGCCCCTGGCGCCGCGGACGCGCACCTGGTCGGGGCCGACTTCTTCGGCGACGACTTCGGTGAAGTCGCAGACCACGTCGGGCAGCAGGTAGGCGCGCGGGTCGCCGATTTCGTAGAGCAGCTGCTCGAGTACGCCGCTGACGACCACACGACCGCCGGTATTGGGAGGCTTTTCGATGACGAAGCTGCCGTCCGCTTCGCAGACCGCGATGGGGAAGCCGAGATCGCTGTAGTCGCCCACCAACTCCCAGTCAGTCAGCAGACCGCCGGTGGCCTGGGCGCCGCACTCGACGATATGCCCGGCCAGGCTGCCCTGGGCCAGCCTGTCGTAGTCCTCGATCGACCAGCCATGCTCGTGCAGCAGCGGCCCGAGCACCAGGGCGCTGTCGGCGACGCGGCCGGTGATCACGAAGTCTGCGCCAGCGGCCAGGGCGGCGGCGATGGGCCGGGCGCCCAGGTAGGCGTTCATGGTGACGACCGTCTCGGGTAGCTCGCTGTCCAGGTACATCTCGCGCACGCCCGCGGCGCGCAGGGCCTCGAGCTCGGGCATCAGGTCGTCGCCCAGCACCACGGCGATGCGGGGCTCGAGGCCCATGGAGCCGGCCAGCGCGCGCAGGGCCTCGCGGCTGGCGAGTGGATTGACGCCACCGGCGTTGGTCACCACCTTCACGCCCTGCTCCATCACCGCCGGTAGGCACTGCCGCATCACGCGCGTCACGAAGTCGTGGGCGTGGCCGCCGTCGGGCCGGCGCAGGCGGTGGCCGGCCATGATCGACATGGTGATCTCCGCCAAATAGTCGAAGACCAGATAGTCGAGCCGACCGCCGGCCAGAAGCTGGGGTGCGGCCGTTTCCGTGTCGCCCCAGAAGCCGGCGGCGCAGCCGATGCGCACGGCGCGTTGGGTTTTCGAGTCTGTGTTGCCCGTCATGTGGCACCTGGCGCCCGAGCCCTTGACCGAGCAAGCGCTTGGTTGGTATACCAAGCAAGCGCTTGCTTCACAAGCCTGGATCCACTGCCGTGACCCTCAGCCCGCCACCGCTGACCGACTTGCGTGTCTCCACCCGTGTCTCCGCCATGGACGAGAGCCCGCGGGGGCGCATCCTGCAGGCCGCCGCGCGCCTCTTCGGCAGTCGCGGCTTCGGCCGCACCACCGTGCGCGAGCTGGCGGCCGAGGTCGGCATCCAGTCGGGCAGCCTCTTCCATCACTTCAAGAGCAAGGACGAAATCCTCGAGGCAGTGATGGTGGAGGTCATCGAGCTCAACACCGGGCGCATGCTCGCGGCCCTGGCCCACGCGTGCGATCCCCTCGAACGCCTGCGGGTGCTTTTGCGCTGCGAGATCAACTCGATCACCGGCGACACGCGCCGGGCCATGAGTCTCCTGGTCAACGAGTGGAACTCGCTGGACGCCGCTGCCCAGGCGCGCGTGCTGGTGCTGCGCGACCGCTACGAAAAGCTCTTCCTGGACGCCATCGCCGACGCGGCCAACTCGTTGGTGGAGGTCGAGCCCTTCATTCTGAGGCGGCTGATCTACGGGGTGCATGCGGGGCTGCGCACCTGGTTCAACCCTGACGGCGCGCTCTCCCGCGATGATCTCGTGGAGTTGGTCATGCAGCTGGTGAGCCGAAAGGCGCCGTCATGAGCGTGCTCGCTTCCCGGGTCGTCGCAGGCGGGCCCGAATTCGAGAAGAACCGCGCCTTCATGGAGGGCTACGTGGCCAAGGTGCGCGCCGTGGAGGCGGCCATCGAGGCGCGCGAACAGGCCTTTGAAGGGCGGGCCCGCAAGCGCGGCAAGTTGCTGCCCCGCGAGCGCCTGGGGCGGCTGCTCGACCGCGGTGCGCCGTTTCTGGAGCTCAGCTCCATCGCCGGCTATCGCATGTTCGGCGACAGCGACGGCAGCAGCGCCGGCGGCACGCTGATCGCGGGCATCGGATTCATCAGTGGGCGTCGCTGCCTGATCACGGTTTGGAACTACGCCATCAACGGCGGCACCATCTCGGCGGTCACGGTCAAAAAGATGCTGCGGCTGCAGGAGATCGCCCTGCAAAACCGCCTGCCCATCGTCTCGCTCAGCGAGAGCGGTGGCGCCAACCTCGGCGGTGGCGGCTCCCAGCGCTCCGAGGCCGAGGGGCCCAGGCGCGGCGGCGACCCCTTTGGCGCCAACAACTTCCTCGACGGCGGCATGTGCTACGCCAACCAGGCGCGGCTGTCGGCCGCGGGCATTCCGCAAATTGTCGTCTCCCACGGCAACGCCACCGCCGGAGGCGCCTACCACGTGGCGCTCAGCGACTACATCGTGTTGGTGCGCGGCCAGAGCCAGATTTTTTTGGCGGGCCCGCCGCTGCTCAAGGCCGCAACCGGCGCCGACGCCGACGCCCAGGAGTTGGGCGGCGCCGAGATGCACGCCACCATCAGCGGCACCGGCGAGTATTTGGCCGAAGACGACGCCGACGGCGTGCGCATCGCCCGCGAGATCGTAGCGCAGCTTCCCGGCGTTGGACCCGCAGTGAATGCTAGCGGCATCGAAGCGCCGCTCTACGACCCCGCCGAGCTGATCGGCATCGTGCCCGAGGACCCGAAGAGAGCCTACGACGTGCGCGAGCTGATCGCGCGCCTGGTCGACGGCTCGCGTTTTCTCGAGTTCTCTGCGGCCATCGACCAGGGCACGATTTGTGGTCATGCCACCCTGGCCGGTCATCGCGTGGGCCTCATCGGCAACAACGCCCCCATCACGCCCAGTGGCGCCAAGAAGGCCGCGCAGTTTTTGCAGCTGTGCGACCAGAGCCTGACGCCGGTGATCTTCATCCAGAATACCACCGGCTTTTTGGTCGGCGTCCAGGCCGAGCAGGACGGCCAGGTCAAGCACGGCTCCAAAATGATCCAGGCCGTGGCCAACCTGCGCACCACCAAGATCGCGCTGGTGGTGGGAAATAGCTACGGTGCCGGCAACTACGCCATGGCCAGCCGCGCCCTTTCGCCCCACTTCATCTTCGCCTGGCCCACCGCGCGCAACGCCGTCATGGGCGGCGCCCAGGCCGCCAAGGTCATGGAAATCGTGGCCCTGGGCAAGCTGGCACGCAGCGGCATCGAAGTCAGCGACGACATCCGCGCCGAACTCGATCGCCAGTCGGCTGGCATCGAAGCCAGCCTCGATGCCAGCGCCGAGTCCATGTACTGCTCGGCGCGCCTTTTCGACGACGGGCTGATCGACCCCCGCGACAGCCGCAAGGTCCTGGCCTTCGTGCTCGACACACGCAGGGAAGCCGAGGCCACCCCCATCGCCCCCAACACCTTTGGAGTGCAGAGGCTATGAGTGAGAGAACACCCGAGCGCCCCACGCCGGAAGATCTCGACGTCTTCCGCAGCAAAGTGCGCGCCTGGCTCGCCGAAAACAAACCACCGGCGCCCGACTTCCCGCTGCCCGACAGCTTCATGGAAGTGGGCACGCCCGAGCAATTCGCATACCTGCAGGCCTGGCAGCGCAAGGTTTACGACGCCGGCTACCTGGGCCTGGCGTGGCCCAAGGAATACGGCGGCGGCGGCAAGCACCCGCAGTACCAGGCGGTGGTCAACCGTGAGATGGGGGCGGCCAACGTACCCTTCATGGTCAACATCATCGGCCTGATGTGGGCCGGGCCCGTGATTCTGCAGATGGGCAGCCACGCGCAGAAGGCGCGTTACATCCCGAAGATTCTGAGCGGCGAAGAGATCTGGTGTCAGGGCTTCAGCGAGCCCGGTCACGGTAGCGACCTGGGCAGCGCCCAGACCACGGCCGTGCGCGACGGTGACGAATGGGTGCTCAATGGCACCAAGATCTGGACCAGCCTCGGCACCGAAGCCAAGCACATGATCCTGCTGGCGCGCACCGACCCGGGCGCGCCCACCAAGTACAAGGGCCTGACCTTCTTCCTGGCGCCGGTGGACATCCCGGGCGTCGAGAAGCGCCCGATCAAGAAAATCACCGGCGAGTACGGCTTCAACGAAACGCGCTTCGAGGACGCCCGCATCCCCGCCGACTGCATCCTCGGACGCGAGGGCGAGGGCTGGGCGGTGGCGATGGCCACGCTGATGTTCGAGCGGGGCGCCGCCGAAGGCCAGGCCGGCGGCCTTTCCATGGTGCCCCTGCGCGTAGCCGACGTGGTGCAGCTGGCCCGCGAGCAACTGCGGGACGGGCGCCCGGCCATCGAAGACCCCATCATTGGCGATCAGCTGGTGCGCTTCATCGCCGAAGAGCGGGCCATGGGCCTGTGTCAGCTCCGGGCGCGCATCCCAGCCCTCAGCGCCGAGCGCCCCCACGCCATCCTGATGATGAATAAACTCGTGGTCAGCGAGTTTCGCCGGCGGCTGACGCGCTTTGCGATCAGCCTGCAGGGGGCGAGGGCGGCGCTCTACATGGGTGACCCGGACGCGCCCGATGGCGGCCACTGGCAGCGCAACTACATGAACGCCTTCTCCGCCACCATCGGCGGCGGCACCAGTCAAATCCAGAAGAACATCCTCGGCGAGCGCGTGCTCGGCCTGGCCAAGAGTTACTGACATGGCGGAGATCGAATTCGGCGAAGAGCAGGCCATGCTCCAAAGCAGCGCCAGCGATTTTTTGAACAAGCACAGCAGCTACGAGAAAGTGCGCGAGCGCCTGGCGACCGAAAGCGGTCACGACGCGGCCCTGTGGCGAGAGCTGGGCGCGTTGGGCTGGCTCGGCGTGGCCCTGCCCGAGCAGCACGGCGGGGCCGGACTGCCCGTGGGGGCGTTGGTGGCCCTGGCCGAGCCCATGGGGCGCTATCTCTTCGCCTCGCCCTTTTTGGCCACCACGCTGGCAGGCCAGCTGCTGTTGAGAGCCGGCAACGACGCGCAGCAAGCGGCGTGGCTACCCAAACTCGCCAGCGGCGAAGCCGTCGGCACCGTGGCGCTGACCGAGCCCACGGGATCCTGGGAGCTGGGCGCACCCGAGTTGCGCGCCGAAAAGAACGGCGAAGGCGGCTACACGCTCACCGGCAGCAAGCTGCTGGTGCTCGACGCTGGCGTGGCCGATATCGTGATTGTCTCGGCGTGTCTCGGGGGCCAGCCGGCGCTGTTCGCCGCGGAGCGCGCGGCCTTGCCCGCCACGGTCCTGCGCCGCGAGCAGCTGATCGACGAAGCCCGCCGTGCCTACCGCCTGGATCTGGATGGCCTCACCCTCACGGCTGGCGCTCGGCTCGACGGCGGCGACGCAGCTGCGGCCCTCGAGCACGTCAGCCACGTGGGCGCGCTGCTCGTGGCCGCCGAAATGGTCGGCGGCACCGAAGGCGTGATGGGCCTGACCCTGGACTACCTGCAGACGCGCGAGCAATTCGGCCGCCTCATCGGCAGCTATCAGGCCCTCAAACACCCCATGGTGGACATCCTGATCGCCCATGAACAGGCCCGCTCGCTCCTGCACCACGCCGCCACCGTCTTCGAGGGCGACGCGGTCCAGGCCGAGGTCGCCGTGCGCATGGCCAAGGCCGCCGCCGGCGACAGCTTCACCGAAGCCAGCGACCGCGCCATCCAGTTTCACGGCGGCATCGGCTTCACCTACGAGTGCCACGCCCAGCTCTACTTCCGCCGCGCCCAGTGGGGACAGTACAGCTTCGGCGACGCCGGTCATCACCGACGGCGTCTGGAGCCGCTCCTGTTGGGCGATGCGGCGGCTTTGGATGCCTTGCCGGTCGGGGGCATTCCGGGGGGCTGAGGAGGGGCCCGGGGGCAGCCTGATCGTGCAGACGGGTCCCCGCGCGTTGACGGGCGCCTCTTCCGCATACTTGTTCATTGTCATGGCCGAGCGTAGACCCGCCATCCGTCGCGACCACCTGGCTGGGCGTCCACGTTGCGCGTCTCCACGTGGGCGAGCTGGCGCGGCTGCTCCCCAGCGTTGAACTGCACTGCGCCGACCCCGTCGTCTTCCGCGCCTACTGGGCCGGTGTCGCCCACTGGCTCCGCAAGGACAATCGCTGGGCCAAGGTCGCCCGCGGGTACGGGCTTTCTGGCGTCAAAGACCCAATGGGCGGCGATGCCCGCCTCGTGTTCCACCGTTCGTGGCGGTCGGCCCCGCCGAGGAACGGCTGCCGCCAGCTTGGTCCGCTTGGTTGTTTGGGCCAGCACCTTGGCGGTTCAGGATTCGACGTTCCCCATCCTGAGCAGCCTCACCGTGGGCGAGAAGCTCCGGTTTGGCCCCGGCGGCGTGCTGACGGGTCTGGATGTCCCGGGGCTCCGAACAGTCAAGGGCCTCGGAGGAGGTATAACCTCCGGGGCTCCGGCCTGTGTTGCGACCTCAGGGGGATTTGAAGCCCCCCCAACAGTGGGCGCCATCCCCTCCGAGTTTGGGACACTAACTCTCGCGGATTGAGCTCACCGCATCGCGATGCGATCCCACGCCTGCGGAACGCAGGCCTTTGGCCGCAGGTGGGCAGGGACGCCCAGCGCGCGGACTGCAGACGGGAGCACGGCATGAGACAAGCGGTGATCGTGATTTTGGCGGGGCTTACTCTGGTCGCCTGTGGCGACGATGCGGACGGTGGCGAGACCTGCCCCGACGGCTCGGTCGAAGGTTCCACTGTGAACTGCGATTGTTCCGGAGGCGCCGTCGGCGTCCAGACCTGTTCGGCCGCGGGCACCCTTGGAGAGTGCGAGTGCCCGAGCGACGCTGAAGGTAGCGGTGACGCGGCCGCGAGTTCCGCCGCATCCGGCAGCTCCGACGCGCCCGCCAGCGGCAGCGACGGGGGTACCACCCAGCCGGCCCAGGGCGCAGGTGACACCATGGACGGCGGCACCACGCCGACCCCGCCCTCGGACGCCGCGGTCCCGATGACGACGCCGACAGCCCCCGCCGCCCCCACCGACGGCAATCAGAACGCGGCCTGCGAGGCCGACATCGACTGCAATCAGGGCCTGGGCTGCTACACCAACGCCGGCTACTGCAGCGCCGCCTGCAGCGAGGACGCCGACTGCGAGGGCATCGCCGGCGCCAGTTACACCTGCAGCACCAGCTCGGGCCTGTGCCGCGTGGAGTGCTCCGGCACCGACGACGACGCTTCCTGTCCCAGCGGCATGGTCTGCAGCGGCACCGGGGGCGTCTTCCGCTGCACCTATCCCGTCGTGGGCGCGGGCCAGAACGAGGCCTGCGCAACCACAGCCGACTGTGGCGAGGGCCTGGGCTGCTACGGGGCCGGTGGTGGTGGCGGCTTCGGCGCCACGGGTGGCGGCTTCTGCACCCTGGTCTGCGACGACGACGCGGCCTGCGCCGGGCTTTCCGGGGCGACCTACGCCTGCAGCGGCAACAGCAACCTCTGCCGCGTGCAGTGCGACAGCGCTGGCGACGGCTCCGATTGCCCGGCCGGCATGGTCTGCAGCGGCAGCCGCTGCAGTCTGCAGTAGAGCGTCGACCGGATTGAAACCGCCTTGCCCGTCGCCAGGCCCTGGCGTAGCGTCCAGCGCCATGGCGACGCCCGATTTTCCCCACACCGATGCCGAGCTGGAGGGCTTCAAGAGTTCCCAGCGTCTCTCCTACGACTGCGTGACGCATGTCGAAGAACGCCTCGAGCAGGGCATGACCGAGCTCGATGCCTGCAAGATGATGGATGAGTACCTGCGCGGGCAGGGCATCACCCAGTACTTCCACGAGCCCTTCGCCTGGTTCGGCGATCGCTCGGCCTTCGCCAACGATTTCGGCAAGGCATTCGCCCCCAGCGAGCGCGCGCTCGAGCCGGGCATGGCGGTGATCCTGGACGTGGCCCCCAGTCAGAACGGCTACGCCTCTGACATCGGCTACGCTTTTGGTTTCGGCGACACCCCCGAGATCGACAGGATGCTCGATGACCTCGAGCCCTACCGCACGCTGATCGCCGAGGGCGTGCGCGCCGGCAAGACGCTGGCCGAGATCTACCGCGACGTCGATGCGCTGATGGCCGAGCAGGGTTACGTGAACCGGCATCAGGAGTATCCCGGCGAGGCCCTGGGGCACCTGGTTGGGCGCCTCGGTGAGGACCCCCCCGGGGCCAAGTCGATGGCGGGCTTCGGCCCGGCGGCGCTCGGCTTTCTCTTTGAAGCCGGCAAGGCCGCCCGCGAAAACCAGGGCCAGGGCATCCCGGTCTGGAATGGCAGCCCCGCCTGCGACCAGCGGCCCGTCCCGGGGCTGTGGGCTGTGGAGCCCCACCTCGGCAAGGGTGACCTGGGGGTCAAGTGGGAGGAGCTGCTGGTGGTGACCGCTGACGATGCTTACTGGCTCGATGACGACCTGCCCCACGTGCGGCGCTGGAAGAAGGACTGAGTTCGGTCGCCGCGGCCGTCTGATGCCGCGGCGGCGGGCAGCCCCGCTCGCGCTTGTGCCGCCAGCGCGGGCCACGTTACAAAAGGTCTCGAGTCGGCGCTGACGCGGAGGTCGAGTTCCGGTGGTCAGTCCGCAAGCCCAGGAGCGCATCGCTTGCAGCCCGGGCGGAGAGCGCATTTTGTGACGCGCGGCGGGAGCATTTCGGTTCGGCGAAACGGTCCGATGGCGGTTTTGCTGCTGTGGGGCGTCCTGGCCCTGTCGCCACCCGCGCCGCTGCGGGCCCAGCAGCAGCCGACCGACGGGGTCAGCCCCGGGCAGGTGCTGCCAGAGGTGGATGGGGCGCAGCCGATCGGGCCGGACGCGGGCGCTGGCGAGGAGCCCCCGATCGAGGACTTCACAGGCGCAGCCAGGCCCGAGGCCGACGCCCCTGGCACCACCGCCGCGCCCGCGGCCCCGGCCGAGCAGCTGCGGCCCGTGGCCGAAGCCGTCACCCTGGAGCCCGGTGCCACCTGCCTGGAAGCTGAGAGGCTCACGCGCCGCATCGCCCGTTGGCTTGAGCGCGACCAGATCGAGCAGAGCATCCGCGTGCACGTGCGCGGCGACGAGCGCGACAGCCAGGCCGTGCGCTTCTCGATCGAAGCCGCCGGCGGGCGCAGGGCCGAGCGTAATCTGCTCGATGCACCCGAGGACTGCGCCCAGATGCACGCGGCGGTGGCCCTGTCGGTGGCGATGGCCATCGATGCCACGCTTACCGACGCCGCCGCCGAGGCCGTCGAGCTGCCCGAGGACGAGGAGCTGGTCGAGCCCACCGAGCCGCCGGAACCCCCCTACCACCGCGGTGCCATCGCCCTCCTGGGCCAGCTCGGCTCCGGGGTGTTGCCGGGACTGTCACCGGGCGCTGCGATCCGCTGGGAATCGGGCTTCATGCCGTGGCTGGACCTGCGTGTCGGCGCCTTCGGCACCCACCTTGACGAGGCCAGCGTGGGAGCGGCTCCCGGCAGTTTCGCCTCCGACGTGATCGCCGGCCGCGCGGACGTCTGCGCCGTGGCGGCGCTGCAGCGACTGCGCCTACTCGGCTGTGCAGGGGCTGCCGCGGGGCGCTTTCGCACTGTGGGGCGGGGCTATTCGGAATCCGAAACCGACAACTCCCAGTGGTGGGCCGTGATCGCCGGACTCGAAGCCCAGATCGACCTGGGTCAGCTGGTATCGCTGGCGGTCAGCGTCGACCTGGTGGTTCCGACCGCCTCCTGGCATGTTCAGGTACTCGGGCCCGACGGCCGGCAGGTGGAGGCCATCGAACTCGATCCCCTCGGTGCCATGATTGGTGTTGGTCCGATATTCCGTGTTTTCTAGTAAATCCCGCAGAAAACAGGCCGTCGGCTTGGAAAATGTTCAGAAATTGAGCACGTTGAGGGCCTGTGCATGACGGATCACGTCACAGCCCGCATTAAGCCAGCAGGAGATCCCACATCTCAGTTGGCGGATGGACACCTCAGCTCGGCGGATTTGTACCGACAATTCGCTCCATTCGTGGCGAGCTTTCTGCTCAGGATGGGGATTCGGCGGGCTGACCTAGACGACGTGATTCAAGAAGTGTTTCTGGTTGCACACAAATTGGGTGGATACACGCCGGGGGCGGCCAAGCCGACCACCTACCTGGCGAATATCGCGCTCCGTGCTGCCACCACGCACCGCCGCAAGGGGCAAGTTCGCTCCTTCGTGCACGTCAACGAGGAGCTGGTGGGCACCGCCTCTGGCACCACCGACCCCGAGAGCGACGCCATCACCAAGAGCCGCCTGGAGCTGCTGCATCGGGCCCTCGATCGGCTCGATGACGACAAGCGGGCCATCTTCGTGCTGTGCGAAATCCAGGGCGAAACCGTGGTCGCCGTCGCCAGCGGGCTCGGCATCCCGGTCGACACCGCCTACTCGCGGCTGCGGGCGGCGCGCAAACTCTTCCGACAGGCCGTCGAAGAACTCGGCGAGCAGCGGTCGGCTTCCTACCCTCCAGCAATGCAGCGAGCGCGGACATGAACGATCGATTCAAAGCGCTGATCGACGATCCAGGGCAGCCGCAGCTCGTGCGCGACCTTCTTCAGGCCGGCCGCGAGGCGGCCCCGGGGTACGACTTCGAGCAAGGGTTCGCAAACCACCTCGGTCATATCGACGCCGGCACACCCATGCCCGACTGGGCCCAGGGGCTGCAGGGCAGCGCCGGGGTGGGCGGCGCCGGAGCGGGTGCTGCGGGAGCTGCGACCGGGGCGGCGGGCGTCGGCCTGGGTGCTTGGGTCGCCGGTGGTTTGGTCACGGCTGGAGCGGTCGCCGCTGTGGTGTGGAGCGCACTGAGCCCCGCGGCTCCGAGTCAGCAACCGGTCGTGGTCCCACAGATGCCGTCCCCCGCCGTGGTCGCGAGCCCGGCCGTGCCCGTGGCTGAAGCCTTGGTGCCCGAGGCGCCCGAAGCGTCGGCACCACAGCCCAGCGTCGTGGAAAGCGCTGGCGTGCGCTCCCGCCAGGTCGCGCCTTCAGAGGCCGCGCCTGTCCGCGCTGCACGCGAGGTTGCCGCGTCCGAGCAGTCTCCGGCCGCACCTTCGGCCCCCGTCCAGGCTTTCGAGCCTTCGGCGGCCCAGGCCAACCAAGCAAGCCAGGGCGGCGCGCTGGACCTCGACAGACTGATGGGCGCGCGCGTCGATGACTCCAAGGTCGTCTCCAAGCCCCGGCGTCCAAGCCCCGCTGCACGTGTGGCTGAGGAACCCGTCGAGCATCGAGCGCCATCCGAAGCGGTGGCCGAGGACAGGCCCGTCGCCACAGCCGCCAAACCAGCCGCCGCGCCCCTCTACGATGACGCGCGCCTCGAGCGTGAGATGCGCATGTTGAAGGTGGCCCAGTCGGTGCTGAAGTCCAACCCGCTGAGGGCGCTGCGTCTGGCGCGCCAGGGTGAGCAGGAGTTCCCCGGTAGCATGTTCACCCAGGAGCGCCAGCAGGTCCTGCTGCTGGCGCTGATCGAGTTGGGCAAGCTGGACGAGGCCAAGCGCCTGGCCCGGCCCTACCTGAAGCGTTACCCGAAGGGTCCGTTCAGCGACCAACTTCGCCGCGCTCTGGTCACCGGTTCGGTACAGCGCTGAAGCGCACCCGCGTCGTCTGAGCCACCGGTGGTTCCCCCGGCGGGCTGATTCCCGTGCACAAACCGTCGCCTTGGACTTCGGGGGAAGGAGCGCGGGGCCGTGCGCGCGGGGGAGTGCCACGGGAGCGACGCCGATCGAGACGATCCTGAAGCGCGAGCCTGCGGCTCGTCGCGTGCAACGGCAGCGGCGCCGCCGGCGATGGTATGCAACCGACCGCCATCGCGCAGCGGTCGGAAGGCTGTTCGGTGGTCGACAGCAGCGAAGCGGCTGCGAGCCGACAGCTATCCCGAGGCCTGCGTGCAGGTGCCGCAGGGCAAGCGCCACGCAGGGCCGAGTGTGCCGTTTATGCCGGGTACCGCGGCGTACACTTCTGCTTCTGGCTCGACGGCCGTCCCAGCGCTCACACACCGCCGCCGGACGCCGGTGCCGACTGAAGCAAGCGCTGGCCCCAATGCGGCGACGGCCTGCGTCGCGGAAGGGTCGGTCGTCGCTTGTCGCACCCCTTATGGCAATCGGGGCAGCTGTAGTGGCGATGCCGTTTGCTGTTCGGCGGACTGCGTGGGTGCGCAGCGCGTGGTCTCGATCAGTGGTCTTTGAGGGGAGAATTCGATGGGCGTGAAAAAAAAGTGCATCGAGATCACAGATTTGTGGGCGGGCTGCATTAAGTGAGTAAAAGCCGCCGGCCAACATGAACCGCGTTCCCCACGTGCTTGGCCGGCGGCGAGTTTTTTTCTGGTGGTCGATGGGTGGGCACCACCTCCTGCAGGGCAGCCGATGGCTGGTCGCCCTGGTTCACAGACACGCGAAGTAGCAGCTGCCCGAGGCAGCGCGCGCACCGGTGCTGGCGTAGATGTCGGATTCGTCCGCCCGCACGTGCCTCCGAAAAAAACACTGTGGGGAGGTACAGTATGAACGACTTCGACGCCGTGGATGAGCAATCCCTCGAGTCGGTGATCGGCGCCTTCAGCCTTTCGGTCGGCAGCCTGGCGTTGGACGGAGGCTTCGACACCGGGCTTTGGGTCACCAGCGACCTGGGCAGCCTGTGTGCGAAGAGTCCGCTCATCGTCGCTGACACGGTCTTCCAGACGACCACCGGCGCCCGTGGCGGACAGCTGACGGGCTCTGCCGGCCGGCTCACGCGGTTGGATCAGTTCTCCGGTTTTTCCTGAGAGCGTCGCGCAGTTCGCGCGCCGTGGTCGGGCTTGCAGGGGTGTGCCTGGCCTCTTTCGTTTGCATGGAGGGCTTGATGCCCGTGGGCTCGCGTTGAACGGGCGCCCCGAAACGCCGGAGAAGCGCTTCATCCGATGAGTGAGCGTCGCATCCTCGCGCTTTGGACCTTGACGCCGTTGGCCGGCGTGCTGAGCTTGCTCGCGCTGCAGTGGGAGCCCGTGCTGCAGCGGTCGCTGCAGGCGGCGGTGGCGCTGGCGGTGCCTGGGCATTGGCCGGCGCGACGAATGCAGATGGTTAGTTCCCATCCCGGAAGGGGCACGCGCCCTTTCCCCCATCGCGGCAAAGCCGCGCCGGGTCCCCCTTTCCACGGGTCGCGCCGCTTCGCTCTGCTCCGGGTGCTGGCCTGCAAACTCGTAAACAGCCGTTTCGGGATGGGAACTAGATGTGCTCGGCGGGAGTCATGATCCGCTCTCGGGTCCGCTACGGCGCCAGCTGCGGCGTCCGGCCCCCTTGAAATACACGGAGTATTCCGGCGGAGGCCGTCCTTGCATCTGGCATCGTATCG
>Ga0224501_10000169_pt1 | contig 62619 bp, 29 predicted proteins | sample SF_Oct11_sed_USG_4_FD_169105 | JGI IMG/M metagenome (GOLD analysis project Ga0224501, IMG submission 169105) | Sediment microbial communities from San Francisco Bay, California, United States - SF_Oct11_sed_USGS_8_1 | ecosystem: Environmental > Aquatic > Marine > Sediment | place: USA...
AAAAAACACCGGTATAAACCGATGTTTTTGTTTGTTTGGTCGGGGTGAGAGGATTTGAACCTCCGACCCCCACAACCCCATTGTGGTGCGCTACCAGGCTGCGCTACACCCCGACTGATTTGTGTCTGGTGGGATCTTTTGACAAGAAGTTCGGAAAAAAGGCCCGTTTTGACACAGGGCGGTATTCTACATGAAGACCGTCCTTTGTGGTATTGGAAATTGGTATTTTTTGAACGTTTTTACCGTTTTAGGATTTCTTGCAGGTCTTCCAATTCGCAGATGAGCTGGCGAACGACCTGCTTGCTGTGGTTGACGTCTTCCTTGGCTTCGCCGCCTTCGAGCTTCTGGCGGGCACCACCGATGGTAAAGCCGTGTTCATACAGCAGGCTACGAATTTGACGAATCATGATCACGTCGTGACGCTGGTAATAGCGTCGGTTGCCGCGTCTTTTTACCGGTTTAAGTTGGGGAAATTCCTGCTCCCAGTATCTCAGCACATGCGGCTTAACGCCACACAACTCGCTGACTTCACCAATGGTGAAGTAGCGTTTGCCGGGAATCACTGGGAGTTCGTTATTGCTGGCTGCTTCCAGCATACGCTTCGACCCTAGCTTTTAACTTCTGGCCAGGGCGAAAAGTCACTACACGTCGTGCCGTGATAGGAATTTCTTCACCCGTTTTTGGATTACGTCCGGGACGTTCGTTTTTATTACGAAGATCGAAATTACCGAATCCGGACAGTTTCACTTGCCGCCCGCCCTCTAAGGCTTCGCTAATTTCAGCGAAAAAGGCCTCAACTATTTCCTTGGCTTCGCGTTTGTTGAGGCCAAGTTCCTCGTACAGTTTCTCTGCCATCTCAGCTTTTGTAAGCGCCATTATTCCTCTCACTTATTCTCTAAGAGTTGCGTTCAATTCCTTGTTTAGTATAGACATTATTTCCGATAAAACCGAGTCTACCTCTTCATCCGTGAGCGTTCTTTCCTGATTCTGCAACACCAGGCCATAGGCCAGGCTCTTTTTACCGCTTTCGATCCGCTCACCGCTATACACGTCAAACAACTTCAAAGTTTTCAGTATAGACGGTGTTGCCCTTTTAATACAGTCACTTACTGCTTGTTCACGAATTTTTTCGTCTACAACAATGGCCAAATCGCGCCGAATTGCCGGAAATTTGGAAATTTCGCAAAATTTCGGTGTTTGGCGATAACTCACTGAATCTAAACGCAGCTCAAACAAATACAAGGGCTGTGCCAAATCCAGTTTTCTGGCGAGTTCCGGGTGAAGGGCCCCCAACCAGCCAACGGTCTCTTCTCCTGAGTCTGTCGGTTTTACAATCCGGGCACATTGCCCCGGGTGTAATGCTAAGTGCTTGTCTGGCCTATAAATAAATGTATCTGCTTCACCTGACAATTTCAATAGGGTTTCCGTGGTATTTTTCACATCAAAAAAGTCTACGGATCGCTGTTGTTCACCCCACTGTTCCGGCCAGGCACTACCAAAGTGCAAACCGGCCAGTATAGCCTCTTGATTTATATCGTCATTTGACTTCAGAAACCTTAGACCAGATTCGAACAAACGTACAGTCTCTTGTTGACGATTTATGTTATAAAGTGCGGCCTGTACCAAACCCGGCCACAAACTTGTACGCATTTCCGACATTTCGGCGGAGATCGGGTTAGTTAGCGCCAGTTTATTTTCATTATTATCGAATAAGATTTGCAAATCAGGATCCACAAAACTGTAGGTGATAGCCTCCTGATAACCACGAGCTACCAGAGTGTCGCGAAAACGACGCAGCGGAAGATGGTTTTCCGACTCTTTACCCACATGAGAGGCGCTTTTGCTGGAGCTACTTGGGATTTCTGCATAACCGTAAATGCGAGCGACTTCTTCAATGAGATCGATTTCGGTCTCGATGTCGAATCGAAAACTGGGAGGTGTCACGTGCCACTGGTGGCCCGTCACAGTGACCTCCATTTCCAGACGTCGCAGGATATCGGTTACCGTATGCGCTTCCACGGTAACTCCCAAGACTCTGGCAATACGCTCAGCACGCAGCTCAATGGGAACACGCTGCGGCAAATGCTTCTCACTGCTCACATCCGATACCACAGACGCCTCACCGCCTACCAGCTCCAACAAAAGTTGCGTGGCTCGATCCACGGCCTGCTTTTGTAATTGGGGATCCACACCGCGCTCAAACCGATGAGAAGAATCGGTGTGCAATCCAAAACGGCGCGCCTTCCCGGCCATGTACTCGGGGCTGAAAAAGGCGCTTTCCAGAAAGATATTGGTAGTGCTCTCATCTACGGCCGAATCGTTTCCACCCATGATGCCGGCTAAGGCCTGGGCCTGTTTGTGATCCGCTATCACCAAATTGTCAGCAGCCAATTCAATTTCCTGGCCATCCAGCAAGGTGATCTTTTCGCCCTTCTTGGCCATACGCACCACAATACCACCGGAGAGTTTATCCAAATCAAATGCATGCATGGGTTGACCCAATTCCAACAACACATAGTTGGTCACATCCACTACGGGACTGATGCTGCGCACGCCACTTCGACGCAGTTTTTCCTGCATCCACATGGGCGTTTGTGCTTTGGGGTTAATGCCTTTAATTATTCGCCCAACATAGTGTGGGCATTGCTCTGCCGCTTTAAGTTCGATGGAAAGTTCGTCTTTTAGTTTGGCTGCGGTTTCTGCAATCTTGGGGGCATTGACGCTTTTGCGATTAATCACTCCGACTTCCCGGGCGACACCGCGAATACTCAAACAATCGGCACGGTTGGGTGTTAAACCCAACTCAATGCTGTTGTCGTTTAGCTGTAAATACTCACTCACTGCCTCGCCGACCGGCGCATCCCCCGGTAAAGGTAACAAGCCATCGGCCTGTTCAGCCATGCCCAGTTCGGTAGCGGAACACAACATACCAAAGGACGGTACGCCACGCAGTTTGGCCTTTTTGATTTTGATACCACCGGGTAATTGCGCACCCACAGTGGCAACCGGATAGCGACCATCTTGCTCAACATTGGAAGCACCACAGACAATGTTCAGCAGCGCATCGGCACCCACGTCGACCTGACATACTTTTAATTTATTGGCATCGGGATGGGGTTCCAGGCTGATCACGCGCCCAACCACCACCTTATCCAAGGCAGCCGCTACCGGCTCCACGGCATCCACTTCCAATCCGGCCATGGTAAGCTGATGCGACAGCTGTTCCGTGCTAACGTCCGGATTCACCCATTCTCGTAACCAATTTTCACTGTATTTCATAATTTTTGTTTAACTCATAGTGTTGTTAAGCGCTGTCTGCTTTGGGTCGGTAACAATTAGTTAAACTGCTGTAAAAAACGTAAATCATTTTCAAATAGCAGACGCAAATCATTGATGCCGTAGCGCAACATAGCCATGCGCTCCACCCCTATGCCGAAAGCAAAACCGGTGTATTTTTCATTGTCGATTTTGACGTAATCGAAAACTTTGGGCTGAACCATGCCGCAACCCAGTATTTCCAACCATCCGGTCTGACTGCAGACGCGACATCCCTTACCGGAGCACATGACGCATTGGATATCCACCTCGGCTGACGGTTCGGTAAAGGGAAAATAGGAGGGCCTAAACCGCACTTCCAAATCTTCTCGCTCAAAGAAGTGCTTCAGAAACTCGTCCAACATCCCCTTGAGATCAGCAAAACTTACGGCGCGATCCACCAACAAGCCTTCCACTTGATGAAACATAGGGGTATGGGTCAGATCCGAGTCGCAGCGATACACTCGACCCGGCGCAATAATTTTTAAAGGCGGTTCGCGCTCTTCCATGACTCGAATTTGTACCGGAGATGTGTGGGTACGCAGTACCAAATGATCATTAAAATAAAAGGTATCGTGCATGGCACGCGCCGGATGCGACTCGGGAATATTGAGGGCTTCGAAGTTGTGATAGTCATCTTCCACTTCCGGACCCTCGACCACTTCAAAACCCATTTTGGCAAACATGGCTTCAATTCGAGCAATGGTCTGAGTGATGGGATGCAGACCACCACCGTTTAAGCCACGCCCGGGCAGGGTCACGTCTACGGCTTCCGAGGCCAGCTTGCGCTCCAGATCTTCCTGCTGCAGTTTTTGTTTGCGGGTTTCGATAGCGACTTGTACGGCTTGTTTGGCCTGGTTAATGACTTTGCCCGCCTCTTTGCGCTCCTCCGGGGGCAGTTTACCCAGAGATTGCATTTGCGCGGTGATGAGTCCTTTTTTCCCCAAATAATGGACTCGGTGCTGATCCAGCTCTTTTAAGTCGGCGGTTGATGTTATGGCTTTCTCCGCTTCGGATACGAGCTGTTGGAGCTCTTTCGACACGATGGTACCTCGATGAGTGATGGATATTTATCTACAAAAACACAAAAGGGGGGAAAAGCGTTAGCCTTTCCCCCCTTGTGTTTACTTATAAAGCCGGTAAAACAGGTAACTTAGCTGGAAAGACTGGCTTTGGCTTTTTCCGCTAAGGCCGAAAAGGCCTGTTTTTCAAATACGGCTAAGTCTGCCAGCACCTTTCGATCGATTTCGATAGATGCTTTTTTCAAGCCGTTAATAAATCGGCTGTAGGATAAACCACACTCACGTGCAGCCGCATTGATTCGGGCTATCCATAATGCGCGAAACTGACGTTTGCGCTGACGACGGTCGCGGTAGGCATACTGCCCGGCTTTGGTGACTGCCTGTACCGCTACGCGGTAGACATTTTTGCGACGACCGGAATAACCCTTGGCTTTATCCAGTACTTTTTTGTGTTTAGCGCGTGCAGTGACGCCACGTTTTACTCTTGCCATGATTCCACCCCCTTACACGTACGGCATCATGCGACTTACCATTGAGGTATCGCACTCTGCAACCAGACTGGGGGAACGCAAGTGACGTTTGCGCTTGCTGCTTTTCTTGGTCAGAATATGACGCCGGTGTGACTGGGCACGCTTGAACCCGCCTGACCCCGAACGTTGAAACCGTTTGGCAGCGCCACGGTTTGTTTTCATCTTTGGCATAACTAACTCCACATTTTCTAATTAAACAACTGCGTACGTTTATAACTGGGAGCCTGGGTGCCACACCGGCCAACAGCAGTACGCTCTTTTTTACAACTGCCCCAAATCGGATATCCAACCCAGTTTGGAACAGCTTCTACCTGCCTCGAATCAAACTTCTCGACTGAGGCCGATAGCGGCCGACAATATCAATTGCCGTTTTTCTTATTGCCCTTTCTTAGGCGCAATGATCATCACCATGGCTCGGCCTTCCACTTTGGGAAACTGCTCAACCGCGCCCAATTCTTCCAGATCCGCCTCTACCCGTTTGAGCAATTCCAGACCCAGTTCCTGGTGAGCCATCTCGCGACCACGAAATCGCAGAGTGACTTTAACTCTATCCCCGTTGGTGAGGAAACGTTTAAGGTTACGTAGTTTTACCTCGTAATCTCCAATATCCGTACCCGGACGAAATTTGATTTCCTTAACGTGGATCTGTTTTTGTTTCTTTTTCGCCGCATGCCGTTTTTTGTTTTCTTCAAACAAATACTTGCCGTGGTCCATGACCCGGCAAACCGGCGGATCTGCATTAGGAACGATTTCCACTAGATCCAATTCAGCGTCGTAGGCTTTCTGCAATGCGTCACTGACAGCCATTATGCCCACCTGTTCCCCATCCGCTCCAATTACCCGGACTTGAGGCGCTGTTATTTCATCGTTCAAACGAACCTGTTTTTCTGCGGCGATACTTTAAACCTCCAAAACATGACGGCCGTGGCTCGCGATTTCTTTTTCAAGACCCTTGGCGAAACTGTTCAAATCCATGCTTCCCAGGTCTTGACCACCACGCGTGCGTACGGCCACCGAATTATCTTCCTCTTCCCTATCTCCCAAAATAATGAGGTAGGGGATTTTCTGCATTGTGTGCTCGCGAATTTTAAATCCGATTTTCTCGTTTCTCAAGTCGGATTTAACCCTAAAACCAAGATTTCTTAATGAATTTTCAATTTTTTGGGCAAAATCGCTCTGTCGGTCGGTAATATTCATGACGACCACCTGCCAAGGAGCCAACCAGGCAGGAAAAGCACCGGCATATTCTTCGATGAGAATACCCACAAAACGCTCTACAGACCCCAAAATCGCTCGATGCAGCATGACGGGCACATGTTTTGTGCCATCCTCTGCCACATAATGAGAATCCAAACGAGCCGGCATGGAAAAATCCACCTGGATAGTACCACATTGCCACACCCGACCTAGACAATCCTTCAATGAAAACTCAATTTTAGGACCGTAAAATGCCCCCTCACCCGGTTGCAAGTCCCAGACAAGCTGTTTGGCATTGAGCGCCTGTTCCAGGGCGTGCTCGGCCTTGTCCCAAACTTCGTCAGACCCCACCCGTTTTTCCGGACGTGTAGACAATTTGACGATAACTTCTTTAAAACCGAAATCAGCATATACACCATAGAGCAAATCTATGAATGCCGATACCTCATCCTGGATTTGATCTTCCGTACAAAATATATGGGCATCATCCTGAACAAAATTACGTACCCGCATTAACCCGTGTAACGTCCCCGAAGGCTCATTACGGTGACAGGAACCGAATTCGGAAATGCGCAAAGGCAAATCGCGGTAGCTTTTCAGGCCCTGATTAAATATCTGGATATGGCAGGGACAGTTCATGGGCTTGACCGCGTAGTCGCGATTTTCCGATTCTGTTGTAAACATATCGTCGCGGAATTTTTCCCAATGACCGGATTTCTCCCATAAGGTCCTGTCCACCAATTGCGGCGTATGGACTTCTTCGTAACCCTTTTTCAGGATAACGGAACGAATATAGCTCACCACCTGCTGATAGATGGTCCAACCGTTGTGGTGCCAAAACACCATGCCCGGTGCTTCTTCCTGGGTATGGAATAAATCCAGCTTGCGGGCCAGTTTGCGGTGATCACGCTTTTCCGCTTCTTCCAGCCGATGCAAATACGCTTTGAGGTCCTTTTTATTGACCCAGGCTGTACCGTACACCCGCTGCAGCATGGCGTTGTTGGAGTCGCCACGCCAGTAAGCCCCGGCCAGCTTCATCAGCTTAAACGCTTTGATGTGGCCCGTGGCAGGCACGTGAGGTCCACGGCATAAGTCGGTGAAATCACCCTGAGTATACAAAGACAACACTTCACCCTTGGGAATATCTTCGATGATTTGGGCTTTGTATTCCTCGCCGATGCCGCGAAAATAGGCCACAGCATCATCCCGCGACATCACACTACGGTTAACCGAGTGGTTTTGCTTGGCGAGCTCCTGCATTTTTTTCTCGATTTTGCCCAGATCTTCAGGAGTAAACTGTTTTTCATAAGCAAAATCGTAATAAAAACCGTCTTCAATCACAGGGCCTATGGTCACCTGTGCGGAAGGAAATAACTGTTTCACCGCTTGAGCCAATAAATGGGCAGTGGAATGACGAATAATCTCCAGACCCTCTGCGTCTTTCTCGGTGATAATACTGAGCTCCGCATCGGACTCAATCACATGGGAGGTATCCAGCAATTTATCACCCACACGCCCGGCTATGGCGGCTTTGGCCAGCCCCGGCCCGATGGATTCTGCAACTTGATGGATGGAAACCGAATGATCGAATGGACGTTTGGAACCGTCAGGAAGAGTAATAACAGGCATGTTTTTTTCCTTGTCAGTGGTGATCCGTACGAGAGACCACGTGAATTACAAAATTCAATTAAAAAGTAGCTTGCAAGATAAATTCCACAATGGGGCGATCTTAACCTAACCCAATTTCTCAATCAATTACTTACAAACTTATTTTCATTTTCGGCGGCATTCTAATACTTTTGCGCGCTCTTTAACAGACAGTTCGTGGCTTGTTTACAATTCCAATCGTAGACCCATGGACAAGCGTCGACTACTGGTGTAGTCCTTATCCAAAACCGTACCCAATTGCACAAAACCGGTGCTGCCGCCGGGCAGTATAATGCTCATACCCAGGCCCAGTTTTAAATAGTCCGTATCCGGCAGATTGGAATCAAAGGCAAATCGGGTCTGAGTCGGGTCGGCATTAAAAAACCCCTGTACTTTACCCGCTTCTTCATTGAATTGATGTACCCAGTACAAATCCATCTGCGGCCGAATCACTGCTACCCCTGTGCTAATCGCATAACTCATGGACGTGCCCAGGATGGTCTTGGCTTGATTGCTCTCTCGGTCGTCTATGGTAACGGCAAACAGAGAATTGCCTTGCTCAATATAACCGTCAATGTTGGTTTTAGTATACTCTGCTTTAAAATCCAGACTCATATTAAACGCCCCGCTTTGGGCTAAATTTACGCCGGATTCCAAACGAAGGGCTACCGATGTGGCATCGTTTTGACTACTGACCAAATCATCAAAGGTTCCAAAAACTATCCGCCGTTCCGACTCAAATCTGGTAAAATTGGCGCTGATAATAAAGTCCACATAAGTTTCCTGAGTGGGATAGTAACTGCCATAGGCAATTACGCTGTTTGACAGCGCCTCCAGCCCACCCATTTCATACAACACATCGGTACTGGTTTTGGATAAACCCCACGCCAGCCCCACTACGCCTGAGTTCAAACGCAGATCCAGGCCGGTGGACACGGTGCCGGTAAAAAAATCAAAACCGTCTTCGTACAGGGTTTCTTCCTGCTCACCATTGCTGATATCTCCGTTGATAAACCAGGACAATGCATTTCCCCCACTACCGGCGGCACCCCCGCTTTGGGTTCCCTTTAATAGTTCTGCCAATTGTATGTTTTTGCTATCCAGCCTAAAGCTCAATCCACCTATCGCAACTTGTTGCTGCGTGTTTCTAAGAGCCGCTAAGTGGCGTGTAATATTATTCAGTTGTGCAGTAGCCAATAACTCGTCCATGGAACCCTGTGCAGCCACGTCTTCCGGAGTTAATGCTCTTATTAAAATTCGCCTGTCTTCGCTGCCTGCCGCTGTGGTTGCCAGTATGGTACATAGGGTTAACAAATCTCCCGTTTGAGAACCCAGGCACAAGGTATTTTCCAGCATATTCTCCACTTCTACCGCTGGAATCACGCCAACATTGCCTGCTTGACTCACATCCCCCACCCTAACAGTGACGGTAGCTACTTCGGTAGCGCCTAAATCGTTCACCACCGAGTAATCAAAACTGTCCACCCCCACAAAAGCCGGGTCCGGTGTATACAAAACACAAGCATTGCTCAAGTCAGAGCAGGTAACCGCAACCGCCGTATTCCCCGCAGCCGGTGCGCTGGCCACTTGTACGTTTACCGTCGTGATATTGGTGATCACACCGTTTAAATCGATGGTGAGGGGGGCACCTTGGGCTGTTTTAACAGAGTGGTTGACAACGGTGGCGTGTAGCTGCGTAGAAAACAAAGTTAACGATGTCAACAAAAATCCAACAACGGAACATTGGAAACATAACTGCCTGATTTTTCTAAATCGCATAATGACTCTCTATTCCTGCATAATTAGTTACAACCCTGCTCCGGCACAAGATTTTTTTCCAAACCTAGAAATCATCGGAAACCCAAATTCGTGGTGTTTGTGGATCTGCAACAAACTCAGCATCCGGTTGAGACCATATAGCGCTATAATTGGAACCACTGGGAGCAAGATAGATATTTGTTACGGCGGTTCCTTTATTTTCAAGCAGCAGCGATCCTGTCCATTCATTGGATTCATATTTTGCAAAAGCTGCATTGCCGGCAATACCCCCTATTACCGCGTATCCGTTGCCATTGGATTGTGTAATCGGTCTTACTATCGGGACCATGTTAGGAACTGTGTGTGAAGTCCAGTTGCTACCATCAAACAAAGTTGCCTGATAATCGGTAACACCCCAAACCATGTTATACCCAAACCCATTGGAGGCACTGTGTATTGGCGTCGTCGCCGCCACGGCGCCTGGTGCTGTAACCATAGTTTCAGCACTCCAGGATGGGCTTGTAAACCTGGACGTATACAAATCACTGGAAACCCAGGTAGCAAGAAAATCGCTGCCAACTGACGTAATGTGATTGCGGAATGCATTTGTTAATTGATACGTAGAAGCGCCGGTTTCTATGGTGCTGATTCGAGTACTTGGCGTCCAGGTCCCCGCATTGTAAGTGGCAGCGTACTGACTTGCGGAATAAGTTGTAGACGTTGGCTGTTCCCACCAATTGACCGCAAAACCACCCAATCCGCCGGTAATTTTAGGAAAGGCAAATCGACTGTTATAGGCACGAGTAATGGGTAATGTTTCGATCTGCCCCCATATTCCGGTTGCAGAATTTAATAGTCGAAACTTGGTCCCGCTACCCGGATATACGACTGCGTAGTCAGTACCATCTGATGCCAGAATGTTTGGCCCAGCGTAATAGGTAGTCACTCTGTCAGCGCTAAAAGTAAATATACTATCTGACGTTAAAGTGCTGCCGTTTAAATAGTACCCAATGACATCGGAGCCACTTTTACAGACCATCATAAAGCTGTTGCCGTTTGTCGCGATATGTACATTGTTATTTCTGAGTGTACAAGAATCCAATAACTGCGGTGGCTGCCATGTACCTGTTTCGTTCATACTGTAGTAAACACGATCAACTCCCACATCACTGGTTTGTCGCCAGACTGCCACTTTAACACCGGCATCGTTAATTGCAATTTGGGGCGCTGTAGCTGCACCTCGACTTACCGGCGGCATGAAGTCTATGCCAGACCGCGTCCACGCAGGAGGTACTATTGACATGTTTATACGTGAACCAAAGTATGCCTGCCCAATACCATCTTCCTGGCGCCAAAATGCCGTAAACCCGTTATCCACTGGCACCAAGCTGTGGCGAAAATTTTGCGATGCAATGCTGCTGGTATCTAATTGACTGACACCATACCAACGCCCAGCGTAGGAAACTGCATTAAGTGATGTATCCGGCCATCCCTGTTGCCAGATAATTGCGTAGTTAGAACCATTGACTTCTAAGGTAAGCCCCGTTAACAGCGCAGACGTATCAATCGGTGATGCGACCGTACTGACCCAGCCTTGTCCGGCGTTACTAGCGACATACAGAGCCCCTCCTGCTCCGTAGGCAATATGATACCCACTGGCATCTACTACTACATCAGACAAAGTAGATCCGCCAATCGATTGGGGGGTTCCCCAACGGCCTTGTTGAAAAATATTCGAAACCCAGGTTCCATTTTGAGCCCAAAAGGCCGCGAATCCGCTTGGTGAACTTATCAGCCTGGGATAAAGGCGGTTGCCCGCCGTGGTGTCGTCCAAATTCGCGGTATTCGCGGCGCTGGAACCGTCATTGATATAGATTCTGCGCCCATCACTCCACAACATGGCGTAACCGTTAGCATTTCCTGCCAGAATATAGTCCAACAATCCCGAGAAATTCACTAACAAATCAATATTGGTACCCCACGTTGCTCCATCGTGGACTTTTCCAATCAAGTTGACAGATTCATCCGTCAGGACATTGATCTCTTCCCACATGACAGCAAAACCTGTCCCGTTACTTGCCAATGAGATAGATTCAATCAATCGATCGAAATCCAAATGAATTTGGGATGGAGTACTCCATGTATCATTTGTTGGATCGTAAGACTTGAAATTTACAATGTAGCCATCTGTGGTAACCATTCCGATTAAGTCACCTTCACTGGCCACGGAAAAACTCCGCTGCAGAAAATAGCCGTGGTTGGTTGCGTCTGTAAATACCCCGCGGGAATAGAATTTGGTAAAAATTTGCCGTCGATCTGTGACACTGGAGCTACCGTCTGCATAAACCACCAACAGTCCAGCTGCACTTTCATAGAACTGGATGCTGGCGGCATACCCCGCGAATACTTGCGGATCAGACCAAACACCGGATAATGCATTATATATGCGATAGTAACTCGTATACGTATCGAGGTTACGCTCAGTCCAAATGTGAAAAATATTTCCATTGGAGGCCTTATAATGGGTGTCTGCAAAGTCAACAATATTGGCATAAGTTTCCGAACTGATAACCTGAGGCGCATTCATAACTGTTACGGGCCACTCTATGCTTACAAGCGTGCTTGCTCCTGAGAAATTTGCTACGGTCCCAGTAAAACTGGCCAAATAACTCGCACCGTAGTTCAATTGAACTTCTGGTGTAAAAATCACTTTATTGTCTATCACATTGACCGATCCAGGAACCGGTGCAGCACCACCTTGTAAGGTGAAATCAGTTCCAGTAACTGAGTTGGGGTCTATGGCTTGATCGAACACCAGAGAAAATGTTTGATTTAGTGCAGCTTGGGAATAATCGCTAACAGGCCGTGTCGATTGTAAGCTTGGACCGGACCCAATAATAAACGGTTCTGTATTTAATGTCGTACCGTTTATGCTTATCACAAAGTTATCCGTACCACGATTTGCTGCAAGATAAGACGCAGTGTACTCACCCTGTTGCGGATTAGCCACCAACAGCGATTGTTCATTGGCACTACCTGTTGCCATCAGCATTACGACATCTACATCCATTGGGTTTGACAATGCATCCCTAACAGAAAGCACCAGATCCACGTTGGTACCCGCTGACACCGGGCTGGGCGGTGTAGTGGTGAACGCACTAGAAGCCAGCACTTCGCTCAGCGGAATCACGCCAATGGATTTTAGCCCATTGAGATCCGTTCGAATGGAATCGCTAATGATAACGGCAATAGTAAAATCTGTAGAATACCCTGAACCAGGGGTCAGAAATACATTAGACAATGCAACATTCACATCTGCAGGCATTCCCACTAGGCTTAGAACCCCCGTTATCGGGTTAAAATCTATCGTTACTCCGGGCACCGCATCCGCTTGCAACGTGCCTGCTGCCACATCCGAAAGGGTTAACGTAACCGTAGTGGAAACCGGCGTTATATCCGACGTGGTCAGCTCTAATGGCGTTAAACCAAAAGCAGAAGAATTTTCCACTAAGGTCTCCACCGCGTTAATACCATTAGCAGTTAGAGTTGCACTGAGGACGTTTCGACTATAGGGGCTCGCCTCCACTATAACCGCATCAACATAGACATTGATTGTCTCTGTACCGACGTTAGTAGGAGTATATTGAATGGAGTAAACCCCCTCTCCCGATAGTGCTCCAACAAAGTTTTGACCTGAAATATTAAATGCTACCGCTGCATTTGCCGGATTGCCGAAAACATCGCTTACGGTCACCGACAAATCAACCGGCTGATTCTGTATATAAGGCCCAACGGGTATATTGGGAGCACTATTGTTTGGATCCGCCGCTGCGGCGACAATGTTTTTACTGTAACTGCCGGATATTGTGAAAGGTACGCTGTTGATTTCCACTGCAATATCGTAGGTATCCAGTCCGGCAATTTCCGGCGTATAACTGATACTATAGGTGCCATTTAAATTATCCGTTGCCGACAATGGAGCGACGATTGTCAGGGCTTCATTGGCCCCTGCAATATTCATTGTCACAATATCGCCGCCTATGGCTTTTGCAGTTCCGTTGGCATCTCGAATGGTGACCGTTATATTAATTGGTGTACCTGCGACCACATCCGCAGAGGGTGTGATACTGGCACTGGTTTGCGTTGGATCCACCGTCATTGGATTGACTGTCCAATTAAAGTTGGTTGTAACCTGTGCGTTAGGTGCCCCGCTAAGGTCATCCACAGTCACCACGACCGGATAAGGACCATCCAACGATGCCGTAAGATCGATGGCTCCGGTAATCTGACCTGTGACCGTATTGATATCCAAACCTGCCGGTAAACCGGCGGCACTATAGCTGAGTGTCGCTGACTCTATATCGGTAGCAGATGCATCTATATTGACTACATCTCCATCGACACTTGTGCGATCGGGTAACAAATGATTGAACACCGGTGGGTCGGTTTGGGCCATTACCGAGACAATCTTGGTGCCGTTCACATTCAACGTGGCATTGGTCACCACCACTGTGATGTCGAAGCTAGTGTCGTGGTTCGCCCCCGGGGTAAAGGTCGTCGCTGCCAAAGCGGTGTTCACGTTGGCCGGAGCGCCGTCGGCTTGAACCAATCCCGCGGCTCCCGCAGTAATAGTAACTCCTGCGGTGACGGGGATGGTTATGACGCCTGCCGTTGCCACTGCCGGTTGCAGGGACACGCTTACATTTGCATCGGCTGTCACTACAATGGGGGCCAGTGTGAATGCCGGGCCGTCTTCGATGAACGCTTCAGCGGTATTAACACCGGTGGCGCTTAATACGTCCGGCACATTGGTCACAGTGATGGTGAAGCTTCTTTCCACAAACAAGCTGCCCTGGTCTGTGGCGCGCACACTGATGCTGTGGCTGGTATTGGTTTCAAAGTCTAACAAACTGCCATTAGCCACTTGCAGTTGATTATCGACAATGGCAAAACGACCACCGGCATCGTTGTTGGGACCCACAAAGCTATAGGTATGCGTATCCCCTGCCGTGTCCACGCTGCTCAATGTTCCTATAACCGTATTATCAGCACTGTTCTCGGCGATACTGCTGTTGCTCAGATTGATGTCTGTGGGGGCTGTGTTGTCGCTGGTAACAGTCCAGGTGATACTTCGGTTTGCTACTTCATTGGGTACACCTTGGTCGTTGACGCTGAGGTCAACGGTGTAGGGGCTGCCCAAAGATGCGGTGGCTCCCAGTGTGCCGGTGATTTGCCCCGTTCCGGAGTTGATAGCCAAACCCGCAGGTAAGCCCGTGGCGCTGTAAAACAAGTTGGGACCGTCCACATCTGTGGCACTGGCGTCCACGTTAACTGGTGTGCCTTCCAGATGGATCTGATCACCTAATCCTGTATTAAACACCGGGGCGTCATTCACCGCCGTGACTGCCATGTTTTTGGTTCCGGTGACATCCGGTAAACCGCTGCCACTGACGGTCACGCCGATACTGAAGTTGCTGTCGTAATTTTCCGCTGGGGTAAAAGTTGTTGTTGCCAAAGCGGTGTTCACGTTGCTTGGGGCACCACTGGCCGTCCACTCACCCGTACCTGCGTTGCTGTTGATTACCACACCCGCAGTGGCCGGGATAAACAAATTACCGGCTGCTGTTGTTGATGGCGACAACGACACGGTCACGTCCGCATCGGCTGTTACAACAATAGGCAACAGTGTAAAGGTTGAGGCATCTTCAATGAAGCCTCGCGCTGCATTGATACCGATCGCACTCAATACGTCCGGCACATTGGTCACAGTGATGGTGAAGCTTCTTTCCACAAACAAGCTGCCCTGGTCTGTGGCGCGCACACTGATGCTGTGACTGGTATTGGTTTCAAAGTCTAACAAACTGCCATTAGCCACTTGCAGTTGATTATCGACAATGGCAAAACGACCACCGGCGTCGTTGTTGGGACCGACAAAGCTATAGGTATGCGTATCCCCTGCCGTGTCCACGCTGCTCAATGTTCCTATAACCGTATTATCAGCACTGTTCTCGGCGATGCTGCTGTTGCTCAGATTGATGTCTGTGGGGGATGCGTTAGCACTGCCAATGGGTAAGGTGTAAGGACTGGACCCAATGGCCATTGTATCCACCAGGATGCTGACAAAATCATCGCCTGGGTTCAGCGGAGTATATTGCGTAGTGTACAAACCGCCACCTTGGGCAATGGCTGTCAGACTTGTCGCATTAACCCCTGTGATGTTCACCTGAACATTGGCGCTGGCGGCATTGCCATAGCTGTCTCTCACGGTGGCCGATATGGCGATGGCTTGCCCTTCGATGTAGGGACCGGCTGCTATGGTAGCGCTGCTGTTGGCCGGATCGGCTGCTGCTGCCACTATATTTCTACTGTATGTACCTGTCAGGCTTTGCGGTGTTCCGCTAATATCCACCGTGATGTCGTAGCTATCGGTTCCCGCAACTGTGGGAGTGTAACTGATGCTGTAGCTACCATCATTGTTGTCTGTGGCCCAGATGGAACTCGACGCCGTCAATGCCGCGTTGGCTCCGCTGATGTTCAAACCGACGATGTCGCCGCCAACGGCTTTAGCTGTACCGCTGGTATCTCGGAGGGTGATGGTAATGTTAACCGTGCCGCCTGCTGTTATGGGTGTGGCCGGTTCAATTATGGCGCTGGACTGCGCGGGATCCACTCCAACCGGGTTAACTGTCCAATTAAAGGAAGCCGAGGTCTGGGCGTTGGCTGCCCCGCTTAAGTCATCCACGGTGATGGTCACCGCATAAGGGCTGTTTAGTGAGGCGGTAGCCGTCAAGGTGCCGCTGACCAGGCCCGTGGCGGTGTTGATGTTTAAACCCGGTGGTAATCCGATGGCGCTATAGGATAAGGTCGGGCTTTCCACATCGCTTGCTCCGGCATCCAAAACTATCGGCGCTGCATCAATGTCGCTGCGATCGCTTAATACCGTGTTAAAGGCCGGGGCATCATTAATGGGATTTACACTGATATTGATGACAATGCTGTCCGCGCCGCCGCGCCCATCGCTCACTTGAATTTCAAATTGATCGCTTTGATCAAAGTTCGGGTTCACTGCGTAGCTGACAATAGCACTGTTGCCATTACCGTTGACTCCGGCTACACCATGGCTCGCGGCGGTCGATACGCTCCAGCTCAGAGTGTCTCCGTCGTTGTCGATGGCATTCAACAGTATGTTGATGGGGTCGGCATCCTCGTCAATGCTGAGGTTATGCGTCGCGCCTTGTTGGATTTGCGGTATTTGATTAGCCTGGCTCCGGGGTGTGCCGCTGACCGTGACCGACACCGGTCCGCTTTGCAGACTGCCTCCCGGTCCCTGTTGGTTTTGGGCGCTTACCCGGTAGTACACCGGAACATCGTTACCCAGCCCCGTGTGTTGATACTGTGTGTTGGGTGCTATAACGGTGGCGCTGTTGATGGTGCCCTGCAGTTCGTTGGCCGCGTTGACTTCCAATGACCATTCCACCTGATATTGACTGGCGCTGGTTTCCGCTTGCCAATGTACCGTGTTTTGTCCGTTGCCCGATTCCACTCGCATACCTTGGATCTGACTCGGTAACAGTCCCCGTGGACTGGCACTGGCCGGTAATGACGGGACACTTTCTTGCGCTGCAGTGACTGCCGTCACCACGTAGTAGTAGGCTTGTCCGTTGGTCAAACCTCGATGGGTAAAGGAGCTTATGGCGATATCGGCAATTAAAGTACCCCCAGTACCTACTCCGGGTGTGGTGCTCCAATATACATTGTAGCTAAACGGTCCTGTGCCCTGCTCTGGAGGCATCCAATTGAGGATAACCCGTCCATCGACCCCTTCTGCCCGCAGTGCCTGCGGGGCTGTGGCAACTATGGCTTGCGCCATGGCACTGACTTCTGCGCTGGGCGGACTTTCCCCACCGGCATTGTTGGCGGTGAGTTGATAACGATAGATTGTACCGTTGCTAAGCCCGTTTATTATATGTGTGGGACGAACATTGCTGATGAGGTTTCCGCTGCTGATCGGTTGTACCATCGGATTCGTATCTGTGGTCCAATACAGGTTGTAGGTGACCCCGTTTTGCGTATTCCAGTCCAAACTGATTTGCCCATCCCCAGGCGCCGCGCTGAATCCATCCGGGCTGGCGGGAGCTGCGGGCTCCGGTATGGCCGCCACCGAATTGCTTGGAGCACTGGGGCCCCCCTGATTGTGTGCTTGCACCGCAAAATGATAGATGGCCCCATTGTTCAGCCCATCGATTATGGTGCCACTTTGCACCCCGACACGTCGGGACCAGTTGGTCAAGGGTTGGGCATTGCCAGGTTCCATAGCCCAATACAGGGTATAGCTGTTGGCCGTAGCAACGTTCGGCCATTGCACTTGTACTTGGCCATCACCGGCGACTGCTGTTAGGTTGGCGGGCTGTGAAGGCGGATCGCTTTGCGGCATGGCAACGGTAAATTCCGACAGGCTGCTTTCCCCTCCTGCGTTTTGAGCCGCCAGGCGATAGTAATACACCTGGCCGTTGCTCAAGCCGCTGTGTACATAGCCACTTTGCACCTCCGGGCCACTGATTCTCGCTCCAAGTGAGGGATCAATGTCCGCGCTGGTAGACCAATACAGGACATAACTATCGGCGTCCGCCACGGGCGTCCAGTTGATCGTTACCTGGGAGTCCTGGGCGCTTGCCGCGACCGTCACCGGTGGCGCTTGGGGTGGGGCCGGTTGCGGACTGGCGCTGAATTCACGGGTGTATTGACTTTCGCCGCCTGCCGTGACGGTGGTCAATCGAAAATAGTAGCTGTTTCCATTACTGTTGCCCCCATCTGTGAATACATGACCGGGCAAAATATTGGCGGTAACCTGTTGTCCGCTGCGACTGCCATCGCTGCGCTCTCGTATCCAGTAGAGGTTGTAAGCAGCCGGACCTTGTGTGGCTTCGGTAAAATGGATAATGACCTGGTTATCCCCTGCTTCCGCCCAGGTATTGCTGGGCATAGCCGGTACAGGCGCTTGCGGGATGGCCCATACTTGATCACTTCCGCGGCTTTCTCCACCACTATTTACTGCTGTGACTATATAATAGTAACGAATGTTGTTTTGTAAGCCGGTGTGGTTCACTTGCCAGAATACATTGCCTTGGCTATCCGTTACCTGGGTATAGTTGGGATCGCCGTTGGCATCCAATGCCGGTATCAAACTTCCATTGGCGACTGACACGCCGGCTTGTTGTCGATAGTACAGACGGTAGCCTGTGACAACTTCATCCGGGTCCGCCGGGTTTTGAGCCTGAGCTTCAGGCCAACGGATCAGTACTCTTGCTGCTCCCGGTTCGGCATATATAGCCATCGGTGCATTCGGCGGCGGCTCTTTGGGGATCGCTTCTACGGCTTGGCTGCGTGCACTTTCACTACCGCCATTCATCGCGGTCACTTGTATGCGGTAACGCCGGGCATTGTTCAAACCGCCACTATAGTTGCCGGCATTGATGATTAACGGCGACTGCACCGGCGCGATTCGCTGCTCCGGCCCGGGCACAGTATCTGTCACGTCCCGAATGTAGACAACATATTCACTTGCCTGACTCACCGGCAACCAATGCAATCCAATGCTTTCGTCACTGCCGGAAGCGCTCAAGCCCGCCGGTACACCCGCAATGATTTGTTCCGGGCTGCCGTTGACTTGTACCGACAAGTCGCTTTCTCCGTTGGCGTTGACGGCACTGACGGCATATCCGTACTGGGTACCATTGTTGAGTTGAATATGGGTATAGGGGCTTTGCACGGCGGCAATTTTGTTGTCGGCTTTGCTCACCGTTCTGCTGCCGGATACCCAATAGATGTTATAGGCTTGTGCGTTCGCGGCACTATCCCAACTCAGACTCAGTTGGCCGTTTTCCACCCGCAGCGAAATATTGCCCGGGACTCCCGGCACAGCCCCCACAACAGCTACGTCTACCGTACCCGGCAGTTGGGCATGTATCGTGTTCGACAGGGCACTGACGCCGCGACCGTTGCGAGCCCTGACCTTATAGTAATAATTCTGTCCGGCGCTTAAGGGGCCATGAGTGTACGGGCTGCTGACCGAATCGATCACCGCGGAGTCTTCACTCACGTCATCGACATTGCTCCAATAGATGTCGTATTGGATATTTACATCCGATGCTGCACTGTGCCAATTTAATTGAACCGTGTCGGCAGTTATAACCGCGTTTTCCATTACCGGAGCAATGGGAATCGCTTCCAATGGCTGGGCGGTATGGACCTCAGAAACCACTCCCATTCCGACGTCGTTTTCAGCCACTATAATATAGTAGTAGCTTTGGCCGTTTTCTAAATCGCTGTGAACAAACGGCGATTCCACATCGTGTATTCGGTTATCGGCAGGACTTACCGATGCACTATAACTCCAATAAATGCTGTAAGAAGTCGCCCCCGGTACCGCGTCCCAACGCAGTCGCACCCGTTGATTTTCCGATTTAGCTTCGATTCCTTGAACCGCCGTCGGTATCGCCGCTTGTGGCCTTGCGCTGACCTGACGTGAAGGATAGCTTTCCCCTCCGTAGCGCTTGCTGGTTATAACATAATAATAAGTCAGTCCATTGGATAACTCGGTGTGACTGAGATGCGGTTCTACCGTGTCGATCGGTGATCCATTCTGGGGGGTAACTCCGGGCTGATTGGACCAATACACCGTGTAACCGTCCGCACCGGGTACACCGGACCAGCTAATATCTACAGCACGCGTACCCGCTACAACAACAATGTTTTGTAGGGAGCCTTTTTGTGAAGGATCATTTGCATCGTCTGGTTCACTGCCGCAGGCGTTTATCAGCAAACTCAAATTTGCCAGCAACAGTAATCTCCAGATTACCAACCATGAATTCAAACCAAAGTTGGATAAATACGACCCCGACATGATTGACCCCTGCATTTGGAAAGAAAGAATTTTGAAAGTTTATTGATTGCGATATTCACGCGATAATATCATAGCGATATAGCAGAAAAATAATTATGGTAATATGCACACGATTATATACGTTAACATAATATAGACCCGGCATTTTATCCTTTAATCAGGTTTAAAACCGTCTCCACTTGGTATACTTTTCGCGACTGTTTTTTTGCTTCAGGTTATAGAACGTCACCGCAGTATGGCACCCGCATAAGCCATATTAATTGTAGGTATAATATTAGATATTGGTCATTTATTAATCAAGCCGAGAGGATTTGAAGACAATCAGAAAAGATGGTAGGCACGACTGGACTCGAACCAGCGACCCCTACCATGTCAAGGTAGTGCTCTAACCAACTGAGCTACGCGCCTACGGAGGGCTGCAACAATACTGAATGTTAGTAATGTAGTCAAGCACTGGCAGCGGGGTGCCGTGAAGTACCCTGTAAGCGTTGAGTTGGGCCAGGTGACCTATCTAAACCCAGCCCGGTATACCATACTTTAATGTAAGGAGTTTTTACTATAAAACGAATTGGCATTATGTGGATTCGTCTCATCTGTCTGTGCACAGTCTTAATGGGGACCAGCCCTGTTGTTGGAGAGGATTTTATTGAACAACAAAAACTGGCCTCACATCTCATCGTCAGGCTGTTTCTGGTTAATTTGCGGGAGGGTGATATTGAACTTCTAGGCCGAAGTTTGGCTCGAGACGATATTATCCCCAAACAGGTGTCCTTTGCTTACGAAATCCAGACGGATACGGTCACCGTCCATATTTACAATGAGTTGGTAAAGCCTCTGACGGTTCCCCTGCAGCAAAACTTCGTGGTAAAAGGTGTAACCGTCATCGTTTCCGATGACGGCGTGATTCAGGAGGTCAAAGCGCATATGGTCGCGGAGCCCTAAGCACCACAACCCTTTTACTTACCGTTTAGAGGCAATGAATGGGCTATACCTTTATGGCAGTCGATACAGGTCAGTTTTTCATCAAAGCCCTTAATGTGTTGCTTATAAGCACGACGACTTTGGGCAGGATAATCCATAGAAGTGAAATCATGACAATTACGACATTCTCGCGAATCCGTACGTTTCATAGACCGCCATACGTTTTCGGCTAACTGGCCACGCTTAGCTTCGAATTTTTCCTTGGTGCTGATACTACCCAGGATTTTATGAAAGACCTCGTTGCTGGCTTGAATTTTCCGTAGCATTTTGTAGGTCCATTCCTTGGGAACGTGACAATCGGGACACGTCGCCCGCACGCCGGTACGGTTGTTGTAGTGAATGGTGTTTTGGTATTCCTTATACACAAACTCACGCATTTCATGGCAGCTGATACAGAAAGATTCCTTGTTAGTGGCTTCCATCACGGTGTTAAAACCGCCCCAAAACACAATGCCGCTCGCAAATCCCACTGTCAGCAACATCCCCAAAGAATATTTGCTGCTGGGACGCAGCAACAGTTGTTTCAATTGTTCTACGTTCATCTTTCCCTACTTGTTATTGCAAAGATTTAACCGGCTCAAATTGGTTTTTCACCAGTGGTTGGGCATTGACCTGGGGTACATGACACTGCACGCAAAAATAGCGTCTAGGTGCCACCTCAGACAGCTCGTTTCCATCACGGTCTTTGAAATGAGTCATACTGATTTTTGTCGCACCGGAACGTTTGGCATTTTTCCAACTGTGGCAGAGCAAGCATTTGTTGGAACGCAAATCGATTTTGTAGCCTTGAATCCGATGAGGAATTAGGGGTGGTTGTTGCACGTAGTTGCGCTCCAATACATCCGTGTCTCCGCTTTGGCGTTTCAGTTCCGGAGCATTCAAGGTAGAATCGATTTCCTTGTCACCACGTAGAGATTTTACGCCTCCGGTGTTAGCCAGGCTTACCGGTACGACAACACAGGTCAAAACACCACCCGCAATCAGCCATTGTTTCAATTTGTTCATGATCGTTTGCCTTTTTGCTAATTTCGTCATATTGCTCTTGGGTTAACTATTGTCCGTTACACCCGCTCCAACTTAACCGCACATTTTTTGTAATCGGTTTGTTTGGAGATAGGACAGGTGGCATCCAAAGTCACTTTGTTGATCAATACGCTGGCGTCAAACCAGGGCACGAACACCACGCCCTGCGGCGGGCGATTGCGCCCACGGGTTTCCACCGTAGCTTTGATTTCGCCTCGACGCGATGCCAGGCGCGCTTCCATACCCCGTTTTAAACCGCGTTTTTTGGCATCCTTCGGGTGCATATAAATCAGGGCATCCGGTACTGCGCGGTATAATTCCGGAACTCGCCGAGTCATGGTACCGGAGTGCCAGTGTTCCAGTACCCGACCGGTTACCAGCCACAAATCGTATTCTTTATCCGGCTCTTCGGGCGCCGGTTCATAGGGCAAAGCAAAGATCCAGGCCTTACCATCCGGTTTACCGTAGAATTCAACACCCTTGCCTTTGGCGACATAAGGGTCATATCCTTCGCGAAACCGCCATTGCGTTTCTTTTCCATCCACCACAGGCCAACGTAAGCCGCGTACTTTGTGGTAAGTGTCAAAGTCCGCCAAATCGTGGGCTTTGCCCCGACCAAAACTGGCATACTCTTCAAACAGGCCTTTTTGGATGTAAAAACCGAAGTCCTTGGCTTCGTGGTTTTCCGTTTCCTTATTGGCCTGACTCAGCGGGAATTTGTTCACATTGCCGTTCTGGAACAAAACCTGGAACAAGCTTTTGCCGCGTAAGGACGGTTCCTGATCCAATAACTCCTTAGGCCAGACTTCGTCGGTTTTAAAGCGCTTGGACAATTCCACAATCTGCCACATATCCGATTTAGCCTCGCCTGGAGGCGGGACTTGCTGATACCAGAACTGGGTGCGGCGTTCCGCGTTACCATAAGCGCCCTCTTTCTCCACCCACATGGCTGTGGGCAAAATTAAGTCGGCCGCTTGGGCTGTTACGGTAGGATAAGCATCAGAGACAACGATAAAATTGTCCGGATTGCGGTAGCCGGGATAGGTTTCTTCATTGAGGTTGGCTGCCGCCTGCATATTGTTGTTACACATAACCCAATAGAAATTCATATCACCGTCTTTGAGTTTGCGGTTATGCAAAACGGCATGAAAGCCCGGTTTACCCACAATAGTGCCCTTGGGCAATTTCCAGATTTTTTCGGCGATTTCCCGATGCTTTTCGTTTTTCACCACCATATCCGCGGGCAAGCGATGGGCGAAAGTACCTACTTCGCGGGCAGTACCGCAAGCGGACGGCTGACCGGTCAAAGAGAAAGGCCCGTTACCGGGCTCGGAGATCTTGCCGGTTAACAGATGCAAATTATAAATAAGATTGTTTACCCAGGTTCCGCGGGTATGCTGGTTCACACCCATGGTCCAGAAAGACACCACTTTGCGTTTGGGATCGGCGTAAAGCTCTGCCAGCTTCTTCAAATCTTTCTTGGGCACACCGGAAATCTCATGGGCCTTTTCCAAGGTATAGGAAGAAACAAATTTTCTGAATTCATCAAAAGAACTGGGCTTGGAACCGCCGGCTTTGTCTGCGTTCTTGGCATTTTTCTGTTTTTCGTGATCGGGACGCAGGCCATAACCGATATCGTCATTGCCCATGCGGAAGTTCACGTGCTGGTTAATAAAGTCTTTGTTTACAGCATTGTGTTGAATGAGATAGTTTGCAATATAGTTGAGGATGGCCAAGTCGCTTTGGGGTTTAAACACCATACCCACATCAGCCAAATCAAAGTTACGATTCTCAAAGGTGGACAACACGGCCACTTTGACATTTTTATTGCTCAAACGCCGTTCGGTTACGCGGGTCCACAAAATAGGATGCATTTCCGCCATATTGGCGCCCCACAACACAAAGGCATCCGCGTGTTCGATATCGTCATAACACCCCATGGGCTCGTCAATACCGAAAGTACGCATGAACCCCGCCACCGCCGAAGCCATGCAATGTCGCGCGTTGGGCTCAAGGTTATTGGATCGAAAACCGGCTTTCATGAGTTTGACCGCCGCATAGCCTTCCCAAACCGTCCATTGCCCGGAACCGAACATACCCAGTGCTGTCGGACCTTTGGCTTTCATGGTGGTTTTTATTTTTTCCGCCATAATATCTAACGCGGTTTTCCAACTGACGGGAGTAAAAGTCCCGTTCTTGTCGTATTTGCCATCGGTCATACGCAACAGGGGTTTTTGCAGACGATCTTCCCCATAGAGTATTTTTGGCAAAAAGTACCCTTTGACGCAGTTCATTCCACGGTTAACCGGAGATTCCGGGTCCGCTTGGGAGGCCACCACTTTACCGTTCTGAGTACCCACCATGACGCTACAACCCACGCCACAAAATCGACAAGGCGCTTTATCCCAGCGAATTTTTTCATCAGACTGCGGTGATTTGGACTTGGCAAATACCGATTGGGTCACAAGGGACAAGGATGATAGAGCTAAAGGCACAATAGAATTTAATTTTAAAAAATGTCTGCGTGAAAATTTCATAGCTGCCTCAATATTGTGTAAACGGATTAGATTTTCTCGGTGGGTTAATGCACGAAAAATTCCAATTAATCTGAGTGGAACACTGGGTTTTATCCCTAACAAATGTATGGCAAAGGCATTTTCGGCCCAAACGTCGGTTTCCTTTAATAACCCGGCGGCAGTATTACGCACAAAATCAAATCAAAGAACCTGTCTGTGTTGGGGAATGTGCAGAGCTGTTTAAATGTAAAAGGTGTGCAAAATTTTTTGGAGGATAGAGCTGTCAATATGCAAATTCCCGGCCTTTGGATTTATACGGACCGTGAACACCTTCCATAACATCGGCAACGGATTCAATCACCGAGAGAAGTTCATATGTGTACTCGGCGGTAATGCGGGCATACTCTGCGTATACTATATAAGCACCTGGGTTGTTGGATTGGAAAACGCAAGTTATATCATTCCTTCGATGGGCGCATAAACCATATTGATCTTTGCTGTGCCCGAAAGAGCCCCCTGGGGAAACCGTGGAATGTATTCGGTGGTCATATTCTTTCAGCCATCGCCGGTGTCACGTGTGCCTCACTCATTCCCATAGAGGGTGTCGCAATCGAAGCCGAACCAATTACTGAGGAGCAAAAACGTATATACGCTTTCCAATATCCCGATACGGTTTCCAAAAACACTCAATTACCTGAGCTTACAAACCGCATACTAACTACCCGCCGACGGCAAAGCACCTACGCCCTCGCAGACTCAAGAGTCGGGTTACTAGAGCGGGGTTACTTAAGTTTTGTTTTCCTCATATCGTTTTCTTGGTACGTACAATCTGGTATGCGCGTCCAAGATAACCTATAGGGGCACTCCAGATATGAACCAAACGTGTAAACGGAAAAAACAGAAATACTGACATGCCCACAAATATATGCAGCTTGTACACAATCGAGACGTCTCGAATTAAATCGGGGTTAGGTTGTAAATAGAGTATACTTTGCACCCAGTTTGCCAATAACACCATAACTGCCGGGTCTCCGGATTTCGCGTGAGAAATGGAAACCGGCAATGTAGCAAGACCCAGGGCAACGGTTAGTACTAACCAACCAAGTATATTGATATCCATCCAACGTGAAGCTGCACGTACTCGCCGGTTTAACATTCGCCGCAACCAAAGCACAACACCACCGATGAAACACATCGCCCCGAAAATCATACCGGCAGTTATTGCTGTCCACTGGTGCGCCATGTCAGAGACTCCAAGCGACAAGAACACCTGGTGAGGAGTCAGCAGGCCAGTGACATGGCCAAAAAACAAAGCAATAATTCCGATATGGAACATATTGCTGCCAAAACGCAGGTATTTCTTCGACAGTAACTGGCTCGAGTCGCTTTTCCAAGTGTATTGCTCGTGGTCAAATCGAATCCAGCTTCCCAGCAGAAAAACGGTTGTAGCGAAATAGGGGTAAACGCCGAAAATTAATGTGTGCAGGTCCATTCTTTCCTCCTCACGCGGCAATAGGGGCAAGTTGCCCTTTGCTTTCGACAACGCGTACCAATGCTGCATAGGGGCTGCCGACTTTCTCCAGATTGACTGCCAATTGTTGTAATACCTTCACTGTCTGACTAAGAAATAAATGTGCTTCAGTTTCATCCAATTCCGAGCTGAATTCCAGGATCATTGGCAGATAGTCCGGTAATTCTTTTTCATCAGCTTGTAATCCAAACTCTTTATAATATTCTGTCAAATCGATCAACGCGGGGCCTCTTCCGCGTTCATCGCCAAACAAGTGATGAGTAAGGTGCAGGCTGTGTTCCGGAACCAGATCAAAGGTCTGCACATACTCTTCCTGTAGTGTTGTCAGTTCCTTTGACTCCAATCGCTGTAAGAAATTTTCCAGCACATCACTATCCCGTGTCGACAGCGGCATCTCTTTCAACATAGTCCGTATGTCCACCACGGCATCAAGTAATTCCTGTTGCGGATAATGCAAAAGCACCGATAGAATTCTGTAAATAGACATATTATTCTCCTGCTACGGCTTGCTTGTGACGATTTCTGTACAAACACCAAGTTTTTGCTAACGTTCATCCGCAGAAGGTGCGGAATCAAGCGACTCCACCGATTCTCTGCGTCGTTCCGGAAACAATGATTTTGCACTGATGCCTGGCGAACTATCGTTACCGAAAGTGAAACCGTTCTGACCTTGAAAACTATGAAAATCTTCCAGACGGGTCTCTTCATGAGCCGTGGGTATGACGAAGCGGTCTTCATAATTGCCAATGGCGAGGTAACGGTACATTTCCTTCGCCTGTTCTTCGGTTATACCGGCAACTTCCAGGGCCCGAGTATCTGCAACTCCTTCAACGTGCACAGAACGCTGATAACTGCGCATTGCAATCATGCGGTTAAGCGCATTGCGAACGGGTTCTTCGTCACCCGCGGTTAACAGGTTGGCAAGATATTTTATCGGAGTTCGCAGTGTGTCTGCGACGGGAATGGCACCATCCGGCCCAGTGGGCAAATTACCCTGGTCGATTTGGGACTGTACAGGTGAGAGCGGTGGCACATACCACACCATGGGTAAGGTGCGAAATTCCGGATGGATCGGAAAGGCAAGCTTCCAATCGATAACCAACTTATAAATTGGCGATTTTTGCGCTGCGATAATCCAATCATCCGGTACGCCATCTATCCGGGCCTGTTTGATGACCTCCGGATCATTGGGGTCCAGAAAAATATCCATGTGAGCCTGATATAAATCCTGTTCATTTGATTTACTGGCCATTGCTTCTATTTTATCAGCGTCATAAAGCATTATACCGTTGTACCGAATGCGACCGACACATGATTCTGAACACACCGTCGGCAGACCAGACTCTACCCTCGGATAACATCCGATGCACTTCTCTGCTTTTCCGGATTCCCAATTGTAGAAAATTTTCTTATACGGACAGGCGCTGACACACATACGCCAGCCACGGCATTTATCCTGATCCACCAAGACGATACCGTCTTCTTCACGTTTATAAATTGAGCCGGAAGGACAGGCTGCCACACACGAGGCATTCAAACAGTGGTTACAAATTCGCGGTAAATACATGTGAAAAGTTTGTTCGAACTCCGAATAGATCTGCTTATCGATATCTTTAAAGTTCTTGTCGCGTGAACGCTTTGAAAATTCCCCTGCCAGATCGTCTTCCCAGTTAGGTCCCCAGGTAATTTTTTCCATGCGTTCGCCATCTATCATGGAGCGAGGACGTGCAGTCGGCGTGGCCTCCGATAAAGGCGCGGTTTGCAAATGCGAGTAATCGAATGTAAACGGTTCGTAATAATCATCGATTTCCGGCATGTCCGGATTTGCGAATATATTTAGCAGTCGTTCCAGCTTGCTGCCGGAGAGTAATTCCAATTTACCATTTTTTAGATGCCAACCACCTCGCCACACCTCTTGATTTTCCCACTGCTTTGGAAAACCAACACCGGGTTTACTTTCGACATTATTGAACCAGGCGTATTCTACTCCCTTGCGATTGGTCCAAACGTTTTTACATGTCACTGAACAGGTATGGCAACCAATACATTTATCCAGGTTAAATACCAGTGAAAATTGCGCACGAACTTTCATCTATATTCTCCTTACCTACCAAACTTTAAAGCGTACTTTGGCCACCATCGTTTACCTTGGTCCAATTCCGGGTGGATTCAATTGCCCCTCACGTTCAGGTGTTAGTGGTCGCTCCAACCAGTCGATATCACGATCCTCTATCTTGTGTAGCACTACAAATTCGTCACGTTGTGAACCCACAGTTCCGTAATAGTTAAAGCTGTACGCAAGCTGTGCATACCCACCAATCATGTGGGTAGGCTTAACCACCACTCGTGTGACGCTATTTAAAATTCCTCCCCGCTTACCCGTGGAATTTGAGCCGGGCACATTCACGTTTTTCTCTTGGGCGTGATACATCATTGCCATCCCATTTGGTACACGTTGGCTCACCACTACCCTGGCTACTGTTGCCCCGTTGACGTTTATTGCTTCCACCCAATCGTTATCTTCAAGTCCGATTTGCTGCGCGTCCTTTTCAGACACCCATATATACGGCCCGCCTCGAAACAACTGCAGCATGCGCAGGTTATCCTGATAAGTACTATGAATCCCCCATTTAGAGTGCGGTGTGATCCAGTTCAACACCAGATGGGGTTTATCTGTTACTTGCGATGGCACACTGATATGGGATTTCATATCCACCGCAGGACGGTAGGCGCAAAATCCTTCGCCGAAATCAAGCATCCACTCGTGATCCTGATAGAACTGTGCTCGCCCGGTCAGTGTTCGAAACGGAATGTGTTCGTGGATGTTGGTATAACCTGCATTATAGCTCACCTTTTCGGATTCGATCCCTGACCAGGTGGGCGCGGTGATAATTTTGCGCGGCTGCGCTTGAATGTCATGAAAGGTAATTTTGTCTTCTTGACGCCCGGCATACAAATGGTGGTGATCGATGCCCGTCTTTTCACTCATTGCTGTCCACGATTTGTGTGCCACATCACCGTTGGTTTCCGGCGCCATATGCAGTATCGCTTCACAGACTGCAATATCCTCTTCCAGTGAGGGCATGCCTTTAGTAATACCTTCGTCCTTTATCGTATAATTAATATCTTTCAGCTTGTCGTATTCCTGCTCCGTATTCCAGTCGATACCTTTAATATTGTTGCCGAGCTTGACCATCAGCGGCCCTAAGGCACTGTACTTTTTGTGAACGTTGGCATAATCACGTTCCACAACTTTCAACAGCGGCATGGTTTTACCCGGGACCGGTTCGCATTCGCCTTTTTTCCAGTCCTGTACACCTAATGGCTGCGCCAACTCAAAGGGTGAATCGTGGTGCATGGGCAAGGCAACCACGTCTTTGCGCACACCCAGGTGTTTCTCAGCCAGCTCCGAAAAGGATTTGGCAATACTACGGAAGATTTGCCAGTCGCTTTTGGATTCCCAACCTGGCGATACCGCCTCGGAAAGCGGGTGAATAAACGGATGCATGTCGGTTGTATTGAGATCGTTCTTCTCATACCAAGTCGCAGTCGGCAAAACGATATCGGAGTAAGCACCGGTGGAATTGAGTCTAAAGTTTATATCCACCATTAAATCCAGCTTGGCGATGGGACCTTCCTCCACCCATTTGATTTCCTTGCTGTCTTTACCATGTACGCCTTCCTGCATGACTCCATTTTGTGCGCCAATCAAATGTTTTAGAAAATACTCGTGCCCCTTAGCGGAACAACCTAGCAGATTGGCACGCCAAACGAAAAGATTGCGCGGAAAATTAACCGGATTATCGATGTCTGCATAGGCAAAATCCAACTCGCCGCTCTTTAGCTTCTCCACCACATACTTGGCCACTCCTGCTTCGTCTGTGGCACCGTTTTTCTCTGCGTCATCTACAATATGCAGCGGGTTTCGATTAAAGTGAGGTGCAGACGGCAACCAACCCAACCGTTGTGCTACCACATTGTAATCTGCCAGTGTGTAATTTTTGTATTTGCCCTTGGCGGTTGGAGCCAGCATGGCATCAGCATCCAGGGTTTCATATCGCCACTGGTCGGTATGAAAATACCAATAGCTAGTGCTGTTCATATGACGGGGCGGCCTGTTCCAGTCCAAAGCAAAGGCGATGGGTGCCCAACCGGCTTGGGGCCGCAATTTTTCCTGGCCCACATAGTGCGCCCAACCACCGCCCGATTGGCCTACACAACCACACATATGTAACAAATTCATAATAGCCCGGTAATTCATATCGTTGTGATACCAGTGATTGATCGCCGCGCCCAGTATGACCATGGACTTACCTTTGGTTTTTGAGGCGTTATAGGCAAACTCGCGGCCGGTACGGGTCAGATCAGCGCGTTTAACACCGGTTATTTTTTCCGCCCATGCCGGGGTATATGCAACAGTCTCATCATCATAAGATGACGCGACATTGTCACCACCCAATCCTCGGTCCAACCCATATTGCGCCAGTTGCAGATCAAACACGGAGGTCACATAGACTTGTTCGCCACTGGCAAGTTTTAATTTCCTGGCGGGGATGTTGCGGTGCAATAGCTCCGGTTCATCCGGTGTAAAGTGCGGAAAAGCCACGGATACGACTTCATCACGATTATCAATACAACTCAATTCCGCTATGATTTCCTGTTGATTGGCGGCATTTTTGGGCAAAACATTCCATTTGCCTGTTTCACCCCAGCGAAAACCGATTGAACCATTGGGCGTGACAAACGTCTTGGTGTTGCCGTCATAGACAATGGTTTTCCATTCTGAATTATTACTTTCCCCCATGCCGTCGGCGAAATCTGAGGCACGCAAGTAGCGATCACTCACGTAAGCGTCACCATGTTTTCGCAACATAACTTGTACCGGAAGATCAGTATAAGTACGTGCATATTCGTGGAAATACGCGTCTTGTTTGTCGAGGAAAAACTCTTTAAGTGCAACGTGTCCCATTGCCAGAAACGCCGCCGCATCGGTCCCTTGTTTCACCGGCATCCACAGGTCAGCGAACTTAACATACTCGGCATAGTCCGGTGCCATGGAAACTACTTTTGCACCTTTATAACGGACTTCTGAGTAAAAGTGCGCGTCCGGGGTCCGGGTCATGGGCAGATTGGCACCACATACGATAATGTAAGTGGAATTGTACCAATCGGCCGCTTCCGGTACGTCTGTCTGTTCGCCCCACACCTGGGGTGATGCTGGGGGCAAATCGCAATACCAATCGTAGAAACTGCCGCAGGCACCACCTATGAGGGACAAATAGCGAGATCCGGCGGCATAGCTGATCATGGACATGGCCGGGATCGGTGAAAAGCCAAACAATCGATCCGGACCGTATTTTTTTATCGTATAGACATTGGCAGCGGCGATGATCTCGTTAACCTCATCCCAACCCATGCGGACAAAACCACCCAGGCCACGTACTGCTGTATACTTTTTGCGTTTTTCGGAATCTGACTGGATGGCTTCCCATGCCTCTACCGGGTCCTTACCCGCTTTTCGCTCGGCCCTATACAAATCAAGTAAGCGCCCTCGAATCAAGGGATACTTGACTCGATGAGGACTATACAGGTACCAGGAAAAACTGGCACCACGTTGACAGCCTCGAGGTTCGTGATTGGGCATATCATCGCGGGTACGTGGATAATCGGTTTGTTGCATCTCGAACGCAACTAATCCGTTCTTGACAAAAATCTTCCAACTGCAGCCACCAGTACAATTCACCCCATGAGTGGATCGCACAACTTTGTCGTGTTGCCAGCGATGGCGATACGCATCCTCCCATTTCCGGTCCTCGTCAGTCACAATGCCATGACCGTCAGAGTATGTGCTTTTAATCCGTTTAAAAAATTTCAGACGGTCTATGAAATGGCTCATTGATGCGCTCCTTTAATTTTCACCACCATTCTTCGCAACTCCGACCAAAAGTCGGGCTTGGCCGGCAAATGCTTAGGCTTCATATGTAATCGTTCACTATGGATTTTTGATATCGGCTTTGGGTCCTAGGTAATACCACCAGTTTAACAACAGACAAATGAAATAAAACAAGGCGAATCCGTATAAAGCAAATTCCGGTGTTGCTGCTTTAATCTGCTCACCAAACACCTTGGGAATAACAAAAGCACCATATGCTGCCACGGCCGATGTCCAGCCCAGCGCGGGACCGGCTTGCTCTTTAGGAAACACCATGGCGATGGTACGAAACGTTGATCCATTACCAATGCCTGTCGCCGCAAACAGAACCAGGAACAACAAAAAGAATGGAACAAAATATTCCTCCGGAGTTTCTGACACATACGCAAGCTTGAGAAAATAAGCTACCCCAAGCGCACTAACGATCATTACAATAGAAACGACCTGAGTAACTTTTGCTCCACCCACTTTATCAGCGATCCAACCACCCAGCGGACGAATCAATGCACCGATGAACGGGCCCATCCAAGCATACATCAGAGCAGACGGCCCATTGGCGTTAGCGATGTTATGTGTCATCACCCCGTCAACCATTACATGCTGAAATCCAAATACCACTTTGATCGCCAATGCAAATCCGGCGGAATATCCAATAAAACTGCCAAAGGTCATGGTGTAAATAACACTCATGACCCAAGTGTGCTTGTTTCCGAAAATTTTGAACTGGCGTTGAAGATTTGGCTTAATCTCTCCTGGAATCATTTTTAACAACATCACCGTACCAAACAGAATGGCGGCGATAACGGGCCACTTGGTCCAGTCTGGTGCACCCAAGCCGGTGGGCGCAGGTAGAATCACATAAAGACCCGCCGCGGCTGTCAGAAAACCGATTAACAGCATAGCGGTAATTTTTGAGAAAGCACCGATGGGAGATCCTATTTGCGGAGAGACTTCTTCAGTGCGGATATTATTCATACCGAACCAACCCACAAATGCCAAAGGAATAAGAATAACCAACCAGACATAACCCGCATTATGAATCCAGGTTTCCGCTCCGGCAGGTATTTTACCGATCAATGTGCCGGACGTGTTCTCCAATATCATTGAAGAGCCGCCAAATATTCCGAACGTCATGACCAGTGGCACCAGGATCTGCATGGTGGTCACACCGGCATTTCCTAATCCAGCATTTAACCCCAAGGCAAGACCCTGCATGCGCTTTGGAAAAAAGAAACTGATATTGGACATGGATGAAGCAAAGTTGCCGCCTCCGAAACCGGATAAAAATGCTAGAAATTGAAAGACCCACAAGGGTGTGTTTTTATCCTGCAGGGCAATGCCGGTACCGACCGCAGGGATCATAAGCAATGCAGTAGTAAAGAAAATAGTATTGCGACCACCAGCGATACGAATAAAAAAACTGCTGGGAATACGCAATGTCGCACCGGTTAAACCGGCGATGGCAGCCAGGGTAAACAGTTCGGCTTTGGCAAATGGAAATCCCAGGTTGAGCATCTGCACAGTGATGATTCCCCAGTACAACCAAATGGCAAAACCGCAAAGTAAACTCGGGATTGAAATCCACAAATTCCGGTTCGCTATTTTTTTCCCTTTTGATTCCCAAAAGTCAGGATCTTCGGGATTCCATTCTTTTAAATCTGCCATGCACCTTTCCTCTTTTTCACAAGTAAGGATTATTGTCCCAAACAAGCAAGCTTATTCTTGAACGAAGAAAACCCCAATCAGCACGGTACTTCAGCACCTTTTCCGTAATACCAGGTCCAAGTAGCCCACATACAACTCAGGTAAAACACTCCGAAAATAATCATGGCAGCAAACGGATTGCCAAATAGCGTGGTGGATGTAGCCAGCGCGATGGGGATAAAGAATCCACCAAAGGCTGCTATCGAAGATGTGAATCCCAACGCAACTGCAGATTCGCTCTCCGCTTGGCGCATAGCTGAAAACCTTCTTGCATCATCCTGGCCTTCCGACCAACGTTGGTGAATAGTACGAAAAACAATCGGAACCATGCGATAGACCGAACCGTTACCCAATCCGGCTGTGGAGAACAGGATCAGAAACATGATGTAAAAGCCGGTTGCACTGCCACTGCCGGAAGCTGCCGGGAGCGCCATCAAAACACCGATTATGGCCAGCACCATTACGCTGAAATTCCAAAAAGTCAGGCTGGCCCCACCTATACGGTCCGACATCCAGCCACCCAATGGGCGGGTCAAAGCCCCCAAAAGAGGGCCGATGAATGCATAATTAACCATATGGGAGTCCGGAAATTGGGTTGCCAATAACATTGGGAAGCCTATTGCAAATCCAATAAAGGAGCCGAAAGTCCCCGTGTATAACCAACCACCCAACCAAGCATGCTTGCGTTTGAAAATGGTTGCCTGTTCAGCAAAAGTAGCCTGTACGTGGCGAATGTTATTCATTCCGAACCACTGACCCACTGCTGCAAGAAGGATAAACGGCACCCAGATGTATCCCGAATTCTGTAACCAGATCAACTGTTCTTTACCGTCTTGTGTCACTATTTGGGCACTGCCTTCCAGAATGAAAAACGCGCCACTGTAAATTACCAGGGGAACAACCGCTTGAGCCAAGGCAACACCCAGATTACCGACACCTGCGTTAAGGCCTAAAACGGCACCTTGCACCCGCTTCGGAAAAAAGAAACTGATGTTTCCCATACTTGATGAAAAGTTACCGCCGCCAACACCACAGAGTAAGGAAATGACAACAAAAACAGCATAATTGGTATTGGGGTTTTGAACAGCGACACCAATCCACATGACGGGTATCAACAAAGAAATAGTACTAAACACCGCCCAATTGCGGCCACCGAATATCGGCACCATAAAGGAATACAACATTCGCAGGACGGCGCCCGACAATCCGGGTAATGCCGCGAGCCAAAACAACTCACTGGTGCTGAACTGAAAGCCTACACGCGGTAATTCCACTACAACCACACTCCATACCACCCAAACTGCAAAGGAAAGCAGCAGTGCCGGCATTGAGAACCACAGATTTCGATAAGCAATATTGCGTCCAGTGGTATTCCAGAACTCGTCGTCTTCCGGCCGCCAGTCGTTGAGCCATAGTTTTCTTTCCCGTGTAAACAGGATACCATCGCGTGCCAGTTCCTTTCGCAGGTCGCCTTTTTCTTCTAGTATGGCTTCGCGTTCTGCCCTGGCGGCTGACCAAGTCCAGATCATGATCCCCGCCAAGACAATATACATCAACATAAAGCAACTGCTTCGTACTCCAATGATGTCAGCGGCAATACCAAACATGATCGGTAAGGTGAAACCACCCAGGCCGCCAATAACGCCAACCAATCCTCCCACCGAACCCATACTGGTGGGATAATAATCAGCCAGGCTTCGATAAACGCTGGCTTTGCCTATACCCTGAGCTATGCCGATTATGAAAATCAGCACGGTGAACATCACAATCCCGATACCAATTTTGATGGAAAACTCTTCGTCAATTCCGTGTACGATCAGTGTGGTCTGCGGATAGGACACCAGAAACAGGCAGATTATACTGACCCAGAACACCCACCACGTCACCGTATCGCCACCCCACTTGTCAGACATCCAACCACCCAATGCGCGAATCAAACCGGATGGCAGAGTAAAAAACATGGTGATTAACGCAGCATCCGTCAAACTAAGTCCGTACTCCCCAACATAGTACTTTGGTAACCACAGGGCCAACGCCACAAATCCGCCAAATACAAAATAGTACGCCAAGCCGAAACGCCATACTCGCGCCTCGGTAAGAGGGGCTAACTGCTGCCCCAAGGAAACATGTGTCTTGTTTTTTTTACGTTCCTGTTGAAGCGGGTCCGGAAAAGTCGTGAACCAGAACAACACGGCCATAACCAGCATTGCGATGGAATATACTTCCGGAACCGCACGCCACCCGTAAGCCACCACTATGGTTGGTGCAACCAGATTAGTGACCGCAGCACCTGCGTTACCGGCCCCGAAAATACCCATGGCAGTGCCTTGACGCTCTTTGGAGAACCAAGCAGATGTATATGCGATGCCGATAGCAAAAGAGCCACCAGCCAGCCCGACAAACAACCCAATAATCAGGTATTGCCAGTATTGAGTGGCAAAGGAAAGGCCATACGTTGGTATCGCCACCAGAATCATTTGGATGAAAAAGACAACACGTCCGCCATAACGGTCGGTTAGCAAGCCGAGAGGTAACCGCACCAGAGAACCTGTCAATATCGGCGTCGCCACCAATAAACCGAACTCGGTATTGCTCAGACCTAACTCGTCCTTTATTTTGATGCCAATGACGGAAAACATGGTCCAGACCGCAAAATTGACCGCGAAGGCCAATGTGTTCATGGTCAGGACGGAGACTTGTTTTTGTTTGTAGGTGGGCACTACTCTACCCTGTACATTTTTGTATTAATATTTTAGTTCACGGTCGTTTGTATCGATTGCTAACACCTCATATGAAACTTCGAACACAATACATGCCAAATTGAAATTTCCATACTTGACCACCTTGCTAGGTAAGTGATATTTCAAAAGACTAAGATGTAATTAAAAATAGTAGCTCTACTTAAGTAAGTCAACGTGCCCGTTGGAACATACCGGGTTCGGTTGATGTATGCGTTATAACGACACAGTCCCATGCTTCAAAATGGCATTTCTTATAGGATTCTCGTAAGTAAAGGTCGAACACTCTATGGAGGATTTTAGTTCACTAAACTGCAACTCACAAAACTCAACAATTTACTCATTAAGGGGGCGTGTCTGCGTTATGTTTGATGTGACAATGTTTATCAACACGGTCTGCGTTTATCTGGATAGGTACTCGTATTCATTTTGCTCTCGGAAAAAAAGCTGAATTCTATGTTTCTAAAAGCCAGCAAATCTCGAACAACGAATCGAACTGAATTTCGGGATTAACGTGTAGAGGTCCACAAAGCTTCTGTTTCCCTTGCTTTTACAGCCATACAGGCAAATGCATAGAGCTCGACCGCAGCCTCGTAGGTGCGGTTCATAAAATTCTGAGTTTCTACCGCACTGCCGGTTAGAACATTCAGCTTGAACCATCAGAAATTAATTCGAGACTGAATCGCAGTATGTATAAATTATATCCGGGATGGTCCCATAACTGTATCCTGAATACGTGTGATCTCATCCCGTAATCTGGCCGCCTCCTCGAACTCCAGGTTGCGGGCATGCTCATACATTTTTGTTTCCAGTTGTTTCAGTTTTTTCTTGATCTGATCTTTGCTCATTGAGACATATTCCAGGGTCTCTTCCGCGACCTTGGCAAACTCCTTGGTCTTACCTTTATAGGCAATATGAGCGCCTTCCATAATATCGGCAACGGATTTAATCACCGAGGCCGGCGTAATACCGTGTTGCTCATTGTACTGTTGTTGTATAGCGCGGCGCTCCTCGGTGGTGTCGATGGCTTTTTGCATGGACTGGGTAATGCGATCGGCATACAAAATGGCCTTACCGTTCAGGTTTCGTGCGGCTCGGCCAATGGTCTGAATGAGGGATCGCTCGGAGCGCAGAAAACCTTCTTTATCCGCATCCAAAATCGCTACCAGCGAGACTTCCGGCATATCCAAACCTTCGCGCAACAAATTGATACCCACCAACACGTCGAATTCACCCAGGCGTAAATCCCGAATAATTTCCACCCGCTCCACCGTCTCAATGTCCGAGTGCATATAGCGCACCCGTATACCATGTTCATCCAGGTAGTCGGTCAGATCCTCTGCCATACGTTTGGTCAGCGTCGTGACCAACACCCGTTCTTTAATCTCGGTGCGCTTGTGAATTTCCGACATAAGGTCATCCACCTGCGTCACGGCAGGCCGCACTTCCAGCAGCGGGTCCACCAAGCCGGTGGGCCGCACTACTTGCCGTACCACGGCACCGGAATTTTTTTCTTCGTATAGTCCCGGCGTGGCGGACACAAATAAGGTTTGCGGCATCAACTGTTCAAATTCTTCAAATTGCAAAGGCCGGTTATCCAAAGCCGAAGGCAATCGAAATCCGTACATCACCAGATTCTCTTTGCGGGAGCGATCGTTTTTGTACATAGCGCCTATTTGAGATACGGTCACATGGGACTCGTCCAGCACCAGTAAGGATTCCGGTGGTAGGTAGTCCATCAGTGTCGGCGGTGGTTCTCCGGGCCGGCGTCCGGATAAATAGCGTGAGTAATTCTCTATGCCGGAGCAATATCCCAGTTCCAACATCATTTCCAGGTCGTAACGGGTTCGCTCTTCCAACCGCTGGGCTTCCACTAAACGGTTGTCCGATCGCAGTTGCTCCAAGCGAATGGCCAACTCGTCGCGAATGGATTCCACAGCATCCAGAACAGTCTGTCTCGGGGTGACATAATGGCTTTTAGGATAAACCGCGGCCCGTGGAACCTTTCTTAACACCTCACCGGTCAATGGATCAAAATAGGCCACGGATTCGATTTCGTCGTCAAACAATTCCACCCGCACCGCTTCACGATCGGAGTCAGCCGGAAAAATATCGATCACGTCACCGCGAACCCGGTAGGTACCCCGCTGCAGTTCCGTATCATTGCGCTGATATTGCAGCTCCGCCAAACGCCGCAGAATCTGGCGTTGATCCACGGTGTCGCCGCGAACCAGGAGCAGCACCATTTGCAAGTAGGATTGCGGGTCACCCAAACCGTAAATGGCCGACACGGTAGCGACGATGATGGTGTCTTTACGCTCCAATAGGGCTTTGGTGGCGGAAAGACGCATTTGTTCGATATGGTCGTTGATCGAGGCGTCTTTTTCTATGTAGGTATCCGATGAGGGAACATAGGCCTCGGGCTGGTAATAGTCGTAGTAGGAAACAAAATATTCAACAGCATTATTGGGGAAAAATTCGCGCATTTCACCATACAATTGTGCCGCCAGTGTCTTATTGTGCGCCATGATTAAGGTAGGTCGTTGAACCTCCTGGATCACATGGGCAATGGTGAAAGTTTTACCGGAGCCGGTAACACCCAGTAAGGTTTGGGCCGCCTCCCCCGCATTGATGCCCGCCACCAGTTGTTCTATGGCGCTGGGTTGATCACCGGCGGGACTAAAATCGGACTTTAATTGGAAGGCTTTTGCCACGAGTAATTACTCAATTGCTTATATAATCTGACAATGGAATATTTAAAACCTTGCCACTGATTAACACAGTAGCGCAAACAACTATTCTACCCTGAATTAAACCCGTTTGCAGATTAAAAAAAACAAGCATTTGACAGCGGAATTGAATAAAATAGCCGCGTTCGGGAGACCGAGATTGTAAACCCTAACTGAAGAGGAACCCTGTGAATTCACTGTCAACGCGAGTGCAAAGAATCAAGCCATCTCCCACACTCGCCATATCCGCCAAAGCCAAGGAACTGCAAGCCGCCGGTCAAGACATTATCGACTTAGGTGCAGGTGAACCCGATTTCGATACGCCTCAAAGCATTAAAGATGCGGCAATTCAAGCCATTAACGAAGGATTTACCAAATACACTGCTGTAGACGGCATTCCTTCTTTGAAACAAGCAATTGTCGAAAAATTCTCCAAAGAAAACGGTTTTGACTTTGAACCGGCTCAAATTCTGGTGTCCTGTGGCGGAAAACAGAGCTTTTACAACTTATGCCAGGCTTTACTGAGTGAAGGTGACGAAGTGGTCATCCCGGCACCCTACTGGGTTTCTTACCCGGATATTGCCCTATTGGCTGATGCCAAACCGGTTATTATTAATACCACTATTGAGCATGGGTTTAAAATCACCCCGGATCAATTGCAAGCGGCCCTTACCCCCAAGACTCGACTGATGGTGCTCAATAGCCCGTCCAATCCCACGGGGTCAGTCTATAGCCCGGAAGAATTGAAAGCATTGGCCGAAGTATTGCTGAAATACCCGCATGTGGTAGTGGCCACAGATGATATCTATGAGCACATCCGTTTAAGTGACTGCTCATTTCAAAATATCCTTAATGTATGCCCGGAATTAAAACCTCAGACCATCGTGCTCAATGGCGTTTCAAAAGCTTATTCCATGACGGGCTGGCGTATCGGTTACGCAGCAGGCCCTAAATGGCTGATTGCGGGTATGAAAAACGTGCAGTCCCAAAGCACCTCCAACCCCACCTCTATTTCTCAGGTGGCGGCTCAGGCCGCCTTGAGTGGTGATCAATCCTGTATAGCCCCCATGGTAGCGGCATTTCGAGAACGCCATGAATATATCGTCAATGCCCTGAATCAGCTCAATGGCGTTCGCTGCATTCGTTCCGCCGGTGCATTCTACAGCTTTGCCGATTATACCCAGGCGATAGCCAATCTTGGCCTTAAGGATGATGTGGAACTGGCCGATGTTCTCATGACAAAAGCCGCAGTAGCTCTGGTTCCAGGTTCTGCCTTTGGTAATCCGGGCTATGCAAGAATTTCTTTTGCCACCAGTATGGAAAACCTGCAAAATGCTGTAAAACGAATGAGCAAAATACTGTAAGCATACGATTCGTTTGAAAAAACCGTTGAAAATCTCTGTAGAAATTTTCAACGGTCTATTGACCCCAGGGCGTCACGGTTGTAACATACGCCCCGCTCGGTTAGAGCAATCCGACATTCCCCAGTAGCTCAGTCGGTAGAGCAGCTGACTGTTAATCAGCCTGTCCCTGGTTCGAGTCCGGGCTGGGGAGCCAAACAAAATATGTGAAAAAGGACCTCCAACGGGTCCTTTTTTTGTGCCCGCAATTATTTCCCCCACGAGCAATAAACAACCGATCTCGCGGCAACAATCAACCCGGTATTAGCACCTCTGCTTGGTGGATTACGCAGGCTAATCCACCCTACGGGTCAAGAGGATTTAAGGTGGATTGCGCACGGACCGTAGGGCGGATTAGTTTACGTAATCCGCCAAACAGATTTGATGTTTGCACAGGGTAACTATGAGCAATAAACAGCATTTCACATGAAAACAATTTTACCGGTATTCGCGCCACTGCCTGGTGGATTACGCAGGCTAATCCACCCTACGGGTCAAGAGGATTTAAGGTGGATTGCGCACGGACCGTAGGGCGGATTAGTTTACGTAATCCGCCGAACAGGTTTGATGTTTGCACAAGGGTAACTATGAGCAATAAACAGCATTTCACATGAAAACAATTTTACCGGTATTAGCACCTCTGCTTGGTGGATTACGCAGGCTAATCCACCCTACGGGTCAAGAGGACGTCAATCCACACCGCTTGCCGGTCCGCCGCGGCGCCAGAACACTTCGTTTTCTATGGTCAATTGGTAACTGTTGACCTTGAGCCAATGGTCTCGAATGTGGCGTTTCAAGGCACTCAATCGTGCGTCAACCAAACCAGGGCTTTCCACATCGGCTAAATACGTTAAACGCAATATGGATGGACCTTGACGTAGGGCTTCAATTAATACACCCAAGCGAGGTTGCCATTGCGGCCGCACTTCAGTGCTGCCTTCCTCGAATGCACCGTCACCCACATCCAAGGCGACCACGCGATGGATGGTGGCGCCGAAGTTGAAACTGCGTAACTTACCGCGGGTAACACGTTCCACCCGAGGATTCTCTGTAGTCACACGAAAACCGCTGGGCAGGCTGCGATCGTCCAGTTTCAGGATAAAGTTACTTCCTCTCTGCTCATTGGGGACTAAAGCACAGGTTAGATGGAAACGCCCATGGGCATCGGTAGTGACCAAGAGTCCGCGAGCCGTAACCAAACGCACGCCCGGCAATCCAGCCTCCCCTTCGTCCTGAGCCCCGTTGAGATTGGTGTCATCAAACACCTTACCTACGATATCGGAACAATCCATGGTGGGGTCGGGTACGACTCGAACCGTGGCTGTGGCTTCCTCAGACACAAAGGTGGCAGTGAGACTGCTGTACACCTGCGCCCGGTTAACATACGTGCCTTCAGTCAGCGCACCGCCGGCTGCCAACAATAGTTGGATGGTGTACTTGCTGTTAATGGCAATGGTGCCGATGTTCCAACTCAGTTGCCGGCCGTTGATGCCGGGCTCTATGCGCTGTCCGTTAACCCGTGCTGAGCCAGGGATATACTTAAATCCGCCGGGGATATTGTCGTAAATGATAATTCCGGTCAACGCCACTGGCAGGGTATTTTCCACCGTAATCACATAAGGAACCAGATCACCGCGGCTGATGTTCAATTTATTGGCCACTTTACTAATGGTCAAAGCCTGACCCAACTCCGGATCAATGGGGATATGGTTATTAAACAACTGACTGGTACCCGGCGGTGTTGTGTTATCCAGGGTCAAATTCAGATAGTAGTTGGTACCCGCCGTTTGAGCCGCTACGGAAACCGGTGGTTGATATTCAGAGGTATAGGCCTCGCAATAGTTGGCCGTGGCACCGATGGTGTCATTGGCGCTACCCAAGCAAGCCGGCACGGAGAACGGGGGTGTTGTTCCATTGCTTTGCGCAGGAATCACCACTGACTCACCCGGTGTAAATCCGTTAGCCGGTGGGGTCACTTGGATTCGATAGTCGCTGCCGTTGACACAGGCACCCTGGCTGAAGTTTAAATCGAATTTATAAAATCCATCCGCCGGCGTCACCTGATTTTGTTGCGCCGGATCATCGAAACAACTGGATGGCAGGGCCGTACCGGTACTATCCAACATAGTAACGGTGGCACCTACAATGGGTACGCGCACCACGGAATCGTAAATCACACCATTGGGGTCTATAGGTAAATTCAGATCCAGCTGATTGGTGCCCGGATACGTGATGATATTAAATATACGTTGCAGATCGTTGCTGTGTATCGAACTGGCCATGCCCAGTTTAGCGGTATTGGCAGCAGCTCCCGGAGCAAGGAAACGCAGTTCGTAATGCTGAGCGTCCAGATAGGTCGGTGCCAAACCGTTTATTTGATACACCCCATTGGCATCGGTTTGTACCGTATCCAGCAAATTACCGTTAAGGTAGATTTGTACATCCCAACCGGCCAGTGACCGTTCACTGCCGCCATAGCTATCGTCAAAGTCGGCATCATGCCAGACTCGACCGTTAAGGTTAGCGACACCTGGAATGGCCCCCACGTCTATGGAAACACTGGCAGAAGCCGACTGAGTCGCACCGTTCCATTCCACCAACGCAACATTGGTGATGGTCTGTCCGATGGTTAAACCCGAATCCAGCAGGACTCTAAAACGCAACTCGGCAATTTGTCCCGCCGGCAATACACCATAGGTGCCGAAGTAATCGGCGCTGATAAGCGGTAGGGCCGTGGCATCAACACCGGTACTCAGTCCATTTAGGGTGCCTGATCCGGCCACATAGGTCATTTGGCCCGGAATGGGATTATCCAGATTGTCACTGAGGAAGACATCATAAGCATCCGTTGTGCCCACATTGGTAACTCGAACCACATATTCCAACTGCGCACCGGGAATAGCAGCACCGCCACCCACGACAGACACCGATTTACTGATAGACAACTGCTGTCCACTACCCACGGCAATTAAAGTGGGTTGATCACCATTGGAATCCAAGCCGTCCGCATCAGTAGGCTCTGTGGGTAATTCGTTGTTGGAGACAAAACCTTGGTTACTGATAATGGTTCCCGCTGCCGTGCCTGCATTCACTGTGACATCAAAAGTAACGGTAGCGGTGGCACCGGGTGTTAAATACCCTACCGCAGGCAGCGGCGGTGTCAGATCAGCGGAACTGATGGGAATACCTGCAATCAAGGGAGATATGCCTGCATCCGGCTGCCCTACCGGCAAACCGTTCAGGAACACAGAATCGGCAAAATAAGTAGTATTGGCCGGTACGGCATCGGTTAACACAACTCCGGTGGCCGCTTGCGCCCCGTAATTGGTAACGCTGATGGTGTAGCGCAACACGTCTCCCGGACCCACAGAACCCAGTGGGATGTTGTCCACGACTAAGGCCACCGTTTTCACTGCGTCCACCAAAGGCAGATCACCGACGATGTCCAAGGTGGGGTCGTCTAAGGTCGCGGTGTTGGGATCGTCGGACGGCTGCTGTGGAATCGGTCCACTGGTCCCAGCGCCATCGGCGTTCACGAAGCCTTGGTTGGAAATAATTGTTCCGTTGATGACTCCGGCATTGATGGTTACATCGAAGCTAATGGTGGCTACATTTGCCATAGTCGCTGTCGCATCGGCACGCATGTACCCCGCCGTGGTATTCTCCGGTGCGTTCACCAACATGCCGGTTTCCAGAGCAGACACACCCGCGGCTGGATCTGCCACCGCCACTCCGTTCAAAGTGGTCGTTCCGGCAACATATGTCGTATTTCCCGGAATGGTATCCCGAATCAAGGCATTAACCGCATCCTCATTACCGATGTTTTTCACGGTAATGGTGTAACGTAAGGTATCGCCCGGTAGTAATTGAGTGGCAGAACCGGTGATGTCATCCGATACTTTTTCAACCTGGAACAACGGCGCAGCGACAATCAACGTTTGGGTGGTGTCTTCGTCACCAATTGTATTGGGATCATCAGCACCGTTTATATTGGGATCATCACTGGGCAAGGGTGTGAGATTTTGAATCTGCAAGAAAGCCTGATTCTGTACCAGTGTACCGCTGTTTATGACAGATGCCAGGGTAACTTCAAACTCTATAACTACCACATCATTGCCGCCACCTGCTGCGCTCAATGACAGATTGCGTACATCCACTAAGCCGGTACCGTTGACACCACCGTTGGGATTAGTGTTGCTGCTGTCAGCGCCAACCGGTACCGGAAACAGATTAAGACTACCGGGCACAAACAAGGCTGGAGTGTTGAGTGCATCCAGATCATCAACAATACTGAAGTCAGGCAGATCCACCGGACTCACATTGGTGGCCGTGATTTTGTAGTGCAATACGTCACCGGGAGAGGCGCTGGCTCCCGGATCCAGTCCTGTGGTGGTATTGATGACCGTTTTCTGAAACAGAATAATCGGCGACTCTGTCAATATACTGTGCGCGTCTTCATGATCAAGAGTGCCCACGGTGCCGTCGCTGATGACACGGGTATAGGTACGAATGGACCCGGTTGCACCGGCACCGGCTGTGTCGCCACTGAACCATTCGGTGGCGCCGGCAATATTGGTCAGCGTGATATTGTTCACCGTGCCGCTGTCCAGCACTACATCGTAATTGACGATTAAGCGGTTGTCCGCGGGAATGGCCGCAGCGGCGCTTAACAGGGTTACCGTAAAAGTACAATTGGGTGATCCGGCGGCAAAACCGACGCTAAAATCCGTATTCTGCACCAAAGCCGCGCCCACAGGTGTCACACCATCTGCCAGTGTAAGCTGCGCCGTCACGTTAGTGGGCGCCACATCGCAGGTACCGCCATTGACCGGGTTGGGCAGAAGATCCGTAATGGTCACATCGTAGGCCGGTGCTGTACCGGTATTATGCACACTGAGTGTAAATGTTGAAGGCACGCCCACGCGCATAGTGGCGGGACCGGATTTCTCCAGGGTCAAGTTGTCTGGACCGACAATAGTCATATCAGCTGTTGTATCGGGTAATCCGTTTTGCTGCGTGGCCGAATCGTTGCTGAGTTGATTGTAGGTATAGTCAGCCGTGTTGCTGAACAATAAACCGCTGACATTAGTAGCCGTGTCATCCACCTGCACAGTGATATCAATAACCACCTGTTCCCCGGCCGGGATATCGATACCTACAGTGGTATCCTCTATCACCAGGTTTGTAACCGTCCCTGTATTCACCGGCGTCCAGGGCTGGGAACCGCTCACTTTGGTGACGCTCACAAAACTTAAGTCTGCCGCCGAGGCCGTGAGATCATCCAAAATACGCACATCGTGCAAAGCAACCGGTACCGGTGTAACCGGTACAGTAATCCGATAGCTAAAGGTGTCGCCTACGGAGACGCTTAAAACCGCCGGGTTGGCTTTGGCTAAAGCTCCCACAGTCGGTGAAGTTAAGCTATAAACGGCGGTATTCGTAGGACCATAGTCCTGGCGTACCCCGGTCACACTACCGGATACGGGCACTGCCTCATCGTCAAAGGAATAGTACACCGTACCCACAGCGGCATTATCCAGTATCAATCCGGCACCCAGATCCGCGTCGGCCTGCGCTTGATAGACAAGGCTCAGAGTTTGTCCTGCATCGATAGTGTAGGCATCAGCGACACCGCTATCCAAGTTCCAGATGGCAAGTCCGGTCGCCGCATCATAAACGGGGTTGAGATTGGCAACCGGAGTCCCGCCAATGGTTATGCTCACCATGGTAATCGTAGCTGCGCCATTGCGCATACCTACGGGAATCACATCCTGTACCACCAGATCATAAGCCGGTGCAGCGCCGCTGTTACTTACGTTGACCGTATAAGTAACCAGTTCACCGGCGTCAATGATGCTATCGCCACCGGTGGTGACTGCGGTTTTGGTCACACTGAGATTAGGCTGTAGCAAGGTCACACTGCTGGAAGCCGTTAACGTGGCTGCACCGGTAGCGGTGGTGTAATCCAACTGCGCATTGTTGTTGAGCGCCAAACTGTTCACCTGCGCCAGAGTATTGTCCAGTACGCGGGCATAGTACACAATCACAAATTCATCGTTGGCGGCATTGTTGTCGCCCACATTGGTCACGTCACCCAGAGCAAAGGTGACCGTACCAGGAGCCGTCACCACTGAAATATCGCTGTGACTAAACGGTGCTACCGAACTGTAAGGTGCCGCATTGTCGCCATTGATATGAACCACGCCTTCAAAAGCCAGCCCCAATGGCAAGGTGTCAGTCACCACCAAAGCAGAGTTTAGGCCTTCCTGCAAACCAATACGCAGTTCGTATTCCACGATATCACCCACGCGCACATTAGTATCCGCAGCGCCCCAGGTATCGCTGAGGCGGGTTTTAATGAAGGTGGTGGGATCGGGGGTTACCACGGTCACGACCACAGGACCACTGAAATAGTCGTTTTCCACCGGCGTGCCGCTACCGCTACGCTCATTGGCATCCACGCCCTGCAAACCGGTCCACTGAGTAGAAACACTGTTGCTTAAGGACTGGTTGGCCAACACTGTATCCAGTACTAACACATCATAAGTTACTGTAACGGTGCTGCCTTCCGCCACATCAATATCCGCTGTGGCATCGGCCAACTGCCACACCAAATTTTGTGCCGTAGCAATACCATCTCCGCTGACGGCAGGATCAGTAATCGTATTGCCGCCATCGACCGTAGAGCTGCCGTTTTGGTAGGCCAACCCCAGACTCAAATTATCATCCAGACTGACATCGAAGGCATTAGAGAAATTATCCCCTACCCCGGTACCTGCCGCAGTGAGGGTCACGGAGTAACGCAAGATATCCCCCGCATTGGGTGGATTGCCCGGATTACTGATATTACTCACTGTCTTATTCAATGCCAATGAAGGTTCAATGAGGGTCAGGTTCGCTGCCGTGGCGGTACCTACATTGATAGCCGCGCCTCCGGGGGTAGCCGCATAGGTAAAACCGGCGATGTTAGCAATGACTGTACCGGCATTGGCAGAGGCATTGTTGGCCACACGCACACGTAATTCGATCAGCGCCTGCTGCCCGGCGGGAATTTGGCTTATGCTCAAGCTGACATTATTGCCAACACTGTTGTCCGTCATTGCAAAACCGTTAGCGCTGATGTCAGTGACACTGAGCAATTCATAGGCGGCGTGTAATGTATCGTTAATCACTACATCATACAAGGCAGAGTTCGGTACGTTACCCGGTACGGTGATGTGATACACCACTTCTTCGCCGACGGTGGCTTCCCCGCTCACAGGACTAACCATAGTTTTGAGTGGTGGATTAATTACCGTGTTGTTGGTCATGGAGAACTGGGTGGGCCCCAAGGCTGCATATGTTTGCCCGCTTTGAGCCGGCAACGACCAGTATTCATTCACAACAACGGTGTTATACCACAACTGATTAGGCGGGATATCGTTATGGAAGCCGATGTTATAGCTGACGGTAACGCACTGCGCCGGATTGACCGGAGCGATCACATCAAAAATCATGCTGCCACCGCGCACTGCCGGTGGCGTATACAGATAGTCCACGGCAGGACTGGCGGCAGCTCCGTTAATGGTCACGCTGAGGCCGCTGATACTGGTTTCATCCAGCTCCGAATCCAGGCTATCGGTGATACGTACATTGTAGGCAGGAGCCAATCCGGTGGTATTACAGGATTCCAGAGTAAACTGCATAACATCGGTGGCAATATTGACGCCGGCGGTACTGGTGAACACGGCATCGGTTTTGGTGGGCACCGTCAGAACGGGTTGCCACACCGTCAAGGCGGCACTGCTTTGCAGCCGTAGCGGATCCACCACCGTAACCCCATTTCCATCCACATATTGCAAAGTGGCTGTATTGTTCAAGACGGTAGACGCAACTTGCGCCAGAGTGTTTTCCAACACCCGTGCACGATAGTCGATATACAGGGTATCAATACTGGGATCGCCGAGAGGATTGTTGGTCACATCACCGATTGTGAATGTCAGTGTACCTGTTTGGCCCGGCGTCGGCAGTGATCCGGCAGCAATCGCCGTATAGCTGAAGTTACTGCCCGCTCCCACCAAGGGTGCGGTATAATCCGCGGTGCTGTCACCGTTAATGCTGACTATACCGTCGAAGGACAACCCTGCCGGTAACACATCGCTAACGGTGACATTGCCGGTAAAACCTTCCTGGAAATTAAGCGCCAAACGGTAGGTAACCGTATCCCCTACCCGTACATTGGCATCTGCCGGCGCATAGCTGTCATCAATAATGGATTTGACCAGACTATTGGTGTCATCAATAGTGACATCAACCGTGGCAGGACCGCTGCAATAGTCATTGGGCGCGGTAACGGCAGGACAACCGGCACCGGTTCGTTCATTCAGGCTGGCACCGTTCTGCGAACCAAAATCAACCAATACGCTATTGGTGTAGGTACTATTGGCTTCGGCCGCTGAGTCTATTAATACCCGGTATGTCAACACCAGAGTGCTTCCGGCGGGAATGTCCAGACTGGGATCACCACGCCCCAGTCCCCAAATCAAAGGCCCGGCCGGAGTCCCCAGCGGTAAGGACACAAAACCAAATACCGGCACACCACTGATAGTGGCCGTGGGCAGGAAGGTCATATCGAAACTCAAACCGGCGGGCAGCGTATCTACTATTGTCACATCGAAAGCAGTACTACTGCCGCTGTTGTTCATGGATATGGTGTATTCCATGATATCGCCACCGGTCACCGGTGCCGGGGTTACTGCAGCAACGGTTTTGGTAATGGCCAGATTGGGCTCAGTCACCGTGACCGTAACTACATCGGTACTGGCCAGCGGCGCTTGAGTGGTACCACCCGGTGAGAACGCAAAGGTGTAAGATACCGTGTTGTTAATGAGCACGCCCTGCTGCGCCGTGGCTACATTACGCACTCGTGCTCGCAGTTGAATCACTGCCTGTTGTCCCGCCGGTATTTGGCTAAAGGCGATATTCAATTGTGTGGCTGTACTGGTATCCACCGCCCCCACACCGCCGCCACTGATAACAGCACTGACAAATTCCAGATTGGCGTCCAACACATCTGTCACTTGAACATCATGCAGATCACCGGCGCTTACGGTACCGGGTACAGTTATTTGATAGAGGACTTCATCACCAATAGTTGCCTGTGCCGCTGACATCAAAGCTTTCACCGGAAGTGATTTGGTGTAAACCGTACTGGTGGCGATATTGGTTGCAGGATAGATTTGACGAGAACCTACGACAGTGCCTGATGGTATGGCGTCATCATCAAAGGAGTAATACGTGGTCACCTGCGCGGCATTCGTCAGCACCAAACCCTGAGCAATAGCGGCGTCGGTTTGAACGCTATATTGAATGCTTAAGGTTTGGCCGGGGGCCAGCGTGTAGGCGTCGGCGACACCGGTATCGAAATTCCAGGTTGCCAAACCGCTCACGGGATCATATACCGGCGTTAGATTGGCCACGCCGACACCCCCCAGTGTGGTGGTGACAGGGGTAATACCGGCCGTTCGCAAACCTGCCGGGATGGTGTCCTGCAACACAATATCATAAGCCGGCGCCGTGCCACTGTTGAGGATATCCACCGTATAAGTTACCACTTCACCGGCCACAATGACGGTGTCTCCACCGGCTGGAGACGCCGTTTTCGTCACCGCAAGTGAAGGCTGTAACGCAGTAATGGTGGTATCCAGATCCGATACGGTGGTGGTTCCGGCGGCGGTATCATAACTCAGGCTGACTTGGTTATTGAGTGATGTGGTCAAGTCGACGACGGCGAACACATTGTTCAGCACACGGGCTCGATAGACAATGATAAAATCATCGGCAATGCTGTCATTGGGCGTATTGCTCACATTACCCAGCGTCCAAGTCACGGTGGTGGCACCCGTGGTGGCGTCACCGGTTGCTACAATATCAGCAGCGGTTATGTTCGTATGACTGAATGGCGCCACCGGTGTATACGGATCTGTGGTGATGCCATTAATACTAACGATGCTGTCAAACTGTAAGCCTTGCGGCAAAGTATCCACCAATTGCACATTGCCCAAAGTACCCTCAGGAATATTGATCGTCAGGGTGTAATCCACCAAATCACCGATACGAACGTCGGTATCGGTACCCACGAACGTATCGGTACTGTGTACTTTGGTGATGGTGGCATTGAGATTGGGCGTAGTGACAGTCACCACTGCCGGTGCGGTGGCATAATCATTAAGCACACCACCGGCGCCATCGGATCCATTGCGCTCCGCTCCATTGATCCCATCTGTACCGGTCCATTGTGCGACTGCACTGTTACTCAGGGATGCACCCGCCAACACCGAATCCAGCACACGCACATCATAGGAAATGGTTATAGTGGTGCCTGCAGGTATATCGATATCGGATACTTCATTACCGTTCAGGCCCCACTGCAACACATACGGGATAGTAATACCGTCACCATCCAGATTAATGTCCGGCGCGCCAATAGTATTGCCGGCCCCGGTTACCACCGGATTGCCGGCATACTCCAAACCCAGCCCCAGTGTGTCAATCAGGGTCACGTCAAACACATCGGAACTGGTGGCGGTATTCTCTGCAGTAAGTGACACGGTATAACGAATCACTTCCCCGGCGGTGGGCGCGCTGTTGTCCACAATTTTACTGAACGTACTGATATTGGGTTCCAATACGGTAATAGCACCGGAATTTGAAAGCGGTAATGCCGTTGAGGTGGCGAAATCCCCATTGGCACGGTTATAGGTGTAGTAAAGGCTGTTGACAAAGCTCAAACCCGCCTGGTTAACAACCGTATTACTCAGTTGCACGGTAAGCAGAATTTCAATCCAACCACCGCCCGGTATATCAATGCCTACCCCGGTGTCCTCCAATACTACGGACGTAGCGGTACCCGTGTTGGTTAAGGTCCAGGCACCACCGGAAACGACACTGGCACTGACAAAACTCATTCCTGCAGTGGCCGATAGATCATCAATGATGCGCACATCATAGATGGGCATATCTGCCGGTGCATCAATTCTGATGGTATAGGTGTATTGCTCGCCAATAGTGGCCGAGGTGACACTTGCCGTCTTGGTGGCGGGCAGCGGTGTTTGGATGGTGACATTGGTGACATCACCGGGCGTGCCGGGGGCGGCAATGCCGTTACCCAGTGAATCATACGGATCATCGCTTGTTACCACCAAGGCACCGCCGTTAGCGGTCAGTGTGGCTTGATTGGGTATCACCGCACCGTTGCTGAGATCGGAACGTAGATTTATGTTGAAAACCACTTCCAATTGCGTCGGCGGTACCAGATCTAAGGAAGCACCGCTGGGGACGATGTTCAATTCCCCGGTGAAGGCATTCCAGGTATAAGTGGCGCCAATGCCGGTAGTGTAGGAAACCATACTAAATGACGCCAGGTTGAAGTAGGCCGGATCTACGATGTCGGTAATCGTTACCCCATTGACCGCTTCACTGAGATTGAACACGCGCAGTCGATACTGTAACTGATCACCGGGTACGGCACTGAGCCCGATACCAGGACCGTCGCCGCTGGTCAGGTTCACCACGGTTTTCTGAAAAAAGTAACCGGTAAGCGCCGTTGTTACCGTGTAAGCATCCTGATGATCCGAAACACCCGGCGTGCCGTCGGTGAGGGTCCGGGTATAGGTTTTGGTTGCAAAGCTGCCGTCGCCACTTTCCCAATGGGTGGCACCGGCAACGTTAGTCAGATCGAATGCATCCTGCGTGGCGGGCCCGTCATCCAATTGCACGGCGTAGCGGATAATCAAACGCTCGGTGGGCTCGATGACCGCAGTGGCAGTGAGCATTTCAAAGGTGAGTCGGCAAGTCGCTTGGTCATATGTGATGGCGTAATCACTACCCGCTGCTAATAAGCCCGGCGCACCCGTAGTGCCATCCGCTGCGTATATACCGGCAGATACAGTAGCCACCAGATCGTAAATACCAGGGTCCGGACAGGTGCCGGCCAGTGGGGTGGTGGAATCCGGCAGTATATCTTCAATAACAGCGTACCAGGCGCTGCCCCCTCCCGTATTTTGCACATCAATAGTGAAGTTCGCTATGTCTAAACTAATGGCCGTGGTATCACTGGACTTGGTCACAATCAGATTGGGCGCACTGATGGTCATGGGCGGAGTAACGCCGGACTCACCCGGCAAGGGAGTAAAGGTCTCCTCCGGTGTAATGGTACCGTCTTCGTCAATATCGATTTCACGGCCAAACCACCACTTGGCCGTGTTCACAAAGACCGTACCGTCGGTGTTACCGGGAACATCATCCACCACCACCGTAATATCCAAGCGAATTTGTTCGCCCGGCAACATGTGGAAGGGATCGAAACACAGATTCTTATTGGTATGGGTGCCACACAGATTGGTGGCCAGGGGGTCGGTTGCCGGTACCAAAGGCGCCGGATCGCCTACCGCGACCGTGGACGCAACATTAACCGATACATAGGTACCCGAATAACTCACCATCGTTAACTCGGCGCCAGTCGCAGCAGCAGTCAGTACGTCACCTAGAACCACATTAAACAGCTCGTTGGGTGAGGGATCACCTGCCGGTACCTGCATAGAAGGCAATGTAAGGGTATAGGTAAACTGTTCACCAATACCCACCGATGTCCGCGGTGGATTCTGCTTATCGATGGTTTCTACGGGAATCAGAAGATCCTGGCAGCTTTTATTGGAACCGGTGTCCGATCCGTTAACAAACCAGATTTTGTGCGGGATATTGGAACAGGACATGTTTCCGGTAAAAGAGACGTTGTCAAACGTGATCAGATAAACCGACGGATCGTTGGTTTGGAAATTGATGGTAACGTCAAGATCGTTGGGCGATACAAAATTCTGAAAGTTACAATGGGTATCGATGGTGATCTGAGTTAATCCCACCAATAAGGGATCACTGCCATCCACCAGATGAACCGGTTTGTCAACGGTCCAGGTGGATGCCTGGGGAAAATCGGAACAAAACAAACCCGCCTGGGCAGTACCTGATATGCCCAGTAAAGCCAAAACCAAGAACGCTTTAAATTGGCGCAAGCCTGACGAATAAATTCCTTTGAATAACAATAACATCCTGATCACACAGAGCTCCTGCACGATCGAATGCCAGTTAGTGTTGGTGAATTTCCGGGCTTACTATATTTTTTTGAAGAACAAGCCGACCCTACCCATTTTGAGCATAAGCGTATCCCTGACCTGTTCGCCAAAGTACACAATTTCAAAACCATTCCTTTACGTTCGTTATCTCAATTACAACTATTTTCAGGTCACGTACATCTTGGACTCGTTGATTTGGCGAGAACTAAAACACCACCGCAATCCCACCATTTGCATAGGCCATCTATTTGATTAACAGGAAGTAATTGGATTTCTGCCAAGTTTTTCACGGAGTCATATCCCCGCGCTTGTCAAGGCTATTTACACCACCTGCCGCACAAAACACCCATTGTGTATAACGTCCGGAAAGGGTTTAAACATTATGGTTATTGATTGATATTTACGGTTTTGAGGACTACGTAGAACTCTGATAATTTTGTGAATTTCTTAGTCTAAAGATTTAGAAATGCGAAAAATCAGGAGGATATTTTAGTAAGGGTTTCCGAACGTTTTGCCAATAGTTTTTGTAGCTCCGGTTTACATGACCCACAATTTGTACCGGCTTTCAAAACTTCACCAATTTGTTCCACACATTGTAAATTCTGGTTTTCTATCAAGGCATTAATTGGATTAAGCCCCACATTGAAACAAGAACAAATCACCGGTCCTTGATCCACGGCATTTGAGGATTTTGCCGCCAGGATGTTTTTTCTGTCGCTTTTTTGCAGCGGATGATCGAATAATTGCATTAACCAGTTTTTATCGGGTAATCGGTGCTCCGGCGTAACGAACAAACAACTATCCAATCGCCCCACGTCAATGCGCGCGGCACGATAGCAAATTTTTGCTAAATCAAAGTATTCAATCCACTCGGGCACATGCGAATCCGTACACAATAATTTCCGAGCCACACGACTCCAATCAGCGACCGGGTTTAATCCAGCCAGCTCGTACCGTATGACACCAGAGCAGTTGATCTGAGCCCAATAATCAAATTCCTCAATAGCAAGTTCACGTTTCGACAGAACAAAACCATACCATGTTGCTTGAAACGGCTTTAACTTAACGGGGGTTGATTTAAATTCCGGTTGGCCGGAAACAGGATCAGCATGGGCTTCAATAAGCCGACAGGCTACGGCGTTAGCAGAGAACCGGTCGTTCCAATGAATGGGCATAAACACAGTTCCACGCTGCTGATTGTCCTCAAGCCGGGCACGTAACGTTATAGAGGCCTTTACACTTTGCAGTGTTACCAGTTGATTGTCCAATACACCGATGTCGGATGCGTCATGGGGGTTTATTTCCACAAACGGTTCGTTAATATGCAGCAGAAGTCTGGGTGACTTCGAAGTTCGCGTCATCGTGTGCCACTGGTCCCGTATCCGTCCCGTATTTAAGGTATACGGATATTCAATGGATGTGACCACTACCGGCTTGTGTGCTCCCACGTGCACAAAGCGGGCTTTGCCATTTGCGGTAAAAAAACGCCCGTCCGTAAACATTCTTTTTGTAGCTAGCGGCAAACCACTGTTAAGATCTCGCTTCACCGGCCATTGTAACGGTGCTAATTCATCATACTGTTGTACGCTCAAATCCATTAAACCACTAATGTCAAAGTCGCGATGTGCTTCCAAACCGGTGTTGTGTAACCCTGACAAAGTCGCATGTTCATTAAATATTTCATGGGCCGACTCATACTTAAATGCGTTTGGAAATCCCATTTTCCGCCCCACCTGACTAATGATCCACCAATCCGGCTTGGCCTCTCCGGCACCTGCCAAGAACGGTCTTTGCCTGGAAATACACCGTTCGGAATTAGTCACAGTACCATTGCGTTCACCCCAGGTTTGCGCCGGTAAAAGTATATGCGCATAGCGGGTGGTATCTGTTTCTTGCACGCAGTCTGACACAATCACCAACTCACACCGGCTTAACGCCTGGCGAACGGCGGTTGAATCGGGTAAAGAAACGGCGGGATTGGTTGCCATAATCCATACGGCTTTGATTTTTCCCGAATGGATCTCACGAAACATATCAACCGCTTTTAGCCCCTCTGTTTTCGCCAAGGAATCCGTCTGCCAAAACTTTTGTATATAGCCCCAATGCTCTGGAGTGTTGAAGTCCATATGCGCCGCCAGTTGGTTGGCCAAACCACCTACTTCCCTCCCCCCCATAGCATTAGGTTGTCCGGTAATGGAAAAAGGAGCAGATCCCGGCTTACCCATTCGTCCGGTAAGCAGGTGCACATTGATAATTGCGTTAACCCGGTCAGTGCCGTAAGACCATTGATTGATCCCTTGAGAAAATAGGGTCACCGTCGAGTCGTGTTGCGCAAACAGACTGTAAAATTTCAACACCTCTGTTACGGATAAACCGCACTCCTGCGCCACGGTTGGAACGTCAGGAAGATTGGTATTGATAATCTCGGAAAAACCCTGAGTATGGTTTTCCACAAACTGATGGTGCATCATCCCCGTATCGTAAAGAAACTTGAACAAGCCGTTAAACAAGACCTGATCCGTACCTGACTGCAAGGCCAAATGTAAATCGCAGCTTTGGCTGGTTGCTGTACGCCTGGGGTCTATCACCACCAATACCTGATTGGGGTTCTGCTTTCTCGCTGTTACAATGCGCTGGTAGATAACAGGGTGACACCATGCGGTGTTGGAGCCTACCAGAACCAATAAATCGGCCAGTTCCAAATCTTCATAGCATCCGGGCACCGTATCACTGCCAAATGCGCGTTTGTGACCCGCTACGGCTGAGGACATACAAAGCCGTGAGTTGGTGTCGATATTGGCGCTACCAATGAACCCTTTCATGAGTTTGTTGGCAACGTAGTAATCTTCTGTCAGTAATTGCCCGGAAACATAAAAGGCGACAGAATCCGGGCCGTGGCTTTCTATGGTTTGCTTCAGGCCTGACGCTACTGCGGCGATGGCGTCGTCCCAGGCAACGGTATTCCCTTTGATCTGCGGATACAGCAACCTTCCGTCCAAACTCAAGGTTTCAGCTAAAGCGCTGCCCTTGGAGCACAGCAACCCGCGATTGGCCGGGTGAGCAGGATCGCCCTTAACGCGGAATTCGCCATTGTCATCTGGTGTTATGACAACACCACAACCTACCCCACAATAGGGACAGGTGGTTTTTATGGCTTGAGATTGAATAGACATTTTAGACATCAAGAATTAGTTGGCAGAAACTCCAATCACACAAACAACATAGGCCGCTCTCTTCATGCAGCCTCTTCGGGCTTGCGTTGCCGTTCATATAAGAACTTCAACACCGCTGACCGGTAGGTATTGTATTGAACATCGTTGGCCAAGCCAACACGATCTCTGGGCTTAGGCAGATCGATGGATAATACTTCACCGACCGTAGCCGCCGGCCCGTTGGTCATCATGACGATACGATCAGACAATAATACCGCTTCATCCACATCATGAGTTATCATAATTACAGTGTTCTGCAAACGGGATTGAATTTCTATGAGTGAATCCTGCATGTGGGCCCGTGTTAGCGCATCCAGCGCACCAAAGGGTTCGTCCATTAACAACACTTCCGGTTCCATAGCCAAAGCCCTGGCGATACCCACACGCTGTTTCATACCACCGGATATTTCTGAAGGACGCTTGTGCATCGCATGTTCCATATGCACCAGCTCCAGGTTGTGCTCCACCCACTGCTTTATTTCTTCCTTGGTTTTCCTATTTTTGAATACCTGCTTCACCGCCAATTCTACATTCTCATAGGCACTCAGCCAGGGCAACAAGGAATGGTTCTGGAACACCACGGCGCGGTCCGGTCCGGGTTCATCCACTTCTCTACCGTTGAGTATGATGCCACCCACAGTCGCTTGATATAAACCCGCGACGATGTTGAGCACAGTGGACTTTCCGCAACCCGAATGCCCGATTAAGGAAACAAACTCCCCTTTGTCAATTTTTAAATCCACGGCATCCAAAGCTTTAAACGACCCTTTGGGAGTGGGGAATTCCATGGAAACATGGGATATGTGTAAGTGTGGCTTGCTCATTTTTATCTCCTAATAGCGTGACCATTGCCAGGCACCAAACTTGGTCAACCTTACCGTATGACTGCAGATTTATCCCAACTCACCGCTTTTTGCAGCATCAACATTAAGCGGTCAAGCAAAAAGCCAATTAAACCGATGGCCAGTACTGCCACCATAATACGCGCCAGGGAATTGGAGCTGCCGTTTTGAAATTCGTCCCAGACAAACTTACCTAAGCCAGGATTTTGAGCCAACATTTCCGCAGCAATCAACACCATCCAACCAATACCCAGCGATACCCTTAAGCCTGCAAACATCATTGGGACAGAAGCGGGTAACACAATCTTTACCACTTTTGTAAACCAGTTAAGACGTAATACGCGACTGACGTTTATTAAATCCTGATCCAGGGTAGACACACCTACAGTGGTATTGATGATGGTGGGCCAGACACAGCACAAGGTTACTGTTATCGCGGAGTTAAGATAAGATTTTTGAAACACGGGATCGTCGCTGATGTACACCGCACTAACCACCATGGTGACAATAGGAAGCCAGGCCAAAGGCGATACGGGTTTAAATACCTGAATCAAGGGATTAAGTGCCGTATACAAGGTGGCGCTTAATCCACACACAATACCTACCGGTATGGCAATTAATGAGGCCAATAAAAAACCGGCCGCTACGGTCACCAAGCTGGTAATGATCTGATCAAAAAACGTAGGCTTTCCCGTATAAGGGCGCATTTTTACTTCTGCATCGGGGTTCTTTTCCAGTTTTGCCGCATTGCGTTTTTCCTGACGCTCTATAAATGCCTGCTCTTTAAGCCGTTCCGCCTTGTGCTCTTCCAGCAGCGTCAAGGTTTGTTCCCATACTTTACCGGGCCCCGGTAGTGCCCCCAGTGAAGTCTGTATCTGCGATGCGACGCCCGACCACAAGATTAAGAACACCATAACAGCCATTACCGGTACACCCAGGTTTACAGCCGTTGTTTTGGCCAAGCTCTTGAATTCAATCTTATTCAGTCGCGAACCGATCAGATTAAAGAGCTTTATATTGTCGAATACACTTTCGGCTCTTGCACTCATTACTTATCCCTTATTTACCTACATTTAGGAAATTCACGATTTATATCTTCTGCTTTTCTTTTAAACCAATTTTGAATTTTTTCAGATAGGCATTGGGCTGATTACCGTCATAGACCACATTATCGATGAAATGTGTTTGAGGTTTGCGTATTCCCGTTTCGGTCTTAAAGTCAGGAAAATCAGCTGCTTTTACTTTACCGTCAGCAATGAGTGCTTTAGCCGCCAATGCATAAATGTCCGGCCGGTAAACACGCTTGGCCACATCCAAATACCAACTATCGGGTTTGTATTCTGATATTTGCCCCCAGCGACGCATCTGAGTCAAATACCAAATAGCATCCGAGTAGTAGGGATAAGTCGCAAAATAACGGTAAAAGACGTTGAAATCCGGCACATCTCGTTTGTCGCCTTTTTCATATTCAAAGGTTCCGGTCATGGAATTGGCGATAACTTTGTAGTCGGCACCCACATACTGCGACTTGGACAGTATTTTTACCGCTTCCGGACGGTTCGCGTTGTTATTGGCATCCAACCACTGCGCTGCACGTATCATGGCTTTGACCACTCGAATATGCGTATTGGGGTACTTATCAGACCATTTTTTGCTGACGCCAAACACTTTCTCCGGATTGTCTTTCCAGATTTCATAATCGGTAATCAATGGCACACCAATGCCCTTAAACACCGCTTGTTGGTTCCAGGGCTCTCCAACGCAATAGCCATAAATAGTTCCAGACTCCATCGTCGCCGGCATTTGCGGTGGTGGTGTTACGGATAGCAGAGTATCGGCAGAAATCTGGCCGCTGGTATCGCCTTTGTGCGGCGCATAAAAACCCGGGTGAATACCACCTGCAGCTAACCAATAGCGCAGTTCATAATTATGAGTGGAAACCGGAAAAACCATACCCAGCTTAAACGGTTTACCTTGCGACTTGTATTGATCCACCACCGGTTTCAAATAATCTGCTTTAATGGGGTGCACTGGTTTACCGTTTTCATGAGGCACATGTTTTTTCATCTGCTCCCAGATTTTATTGGACACCGTGATTCCGTTACCGTTTAAATCCATGCTGAAAGCTGTAACGATATGCGCCTGAGTACCGAAGCCGATGGTCGCTCCCAACGGTTGTCCGGCCAGCATATGAGCCCCGTCCAATTCACCGTCAATAACGCGATCCAGGAGTACTTTCCAGTTTGCCTGCGCTTCCAAAGTGACGTATAAGCCTTCATCTTCGAAATAGCCTTTTTCGTAGGCTATAGCCAAGGGAGCCATGTCGGTCAGTTTAATAAAACCGAATTTCAAATCCTCTTTTTCAGGCTCCCCAATTTCCGCGCAACTTATACTTGTCCACGTGCTTAACAATAAAAAACTACTCAACAGTGCCGTATGAAACTGCTTTTTTCCGCGCACATTAAAAATCATTTCTCCCCTCCGATACACTTGAAACATTGCTACTCTTTCCAGTTACATTCGCATCAAGCGTGCCATAACAGAAACAACTCGTAACTTATTGTTACTAATAAATATTTAATACATTCCTAACAATTGCTACCCCTTTGAGGTGCAACCATTTGGTGCAATGAATTACAACGGGGAATAATTCGCCCTATATTGACGCGCGCGAACATCTACGAGGAAGGTGTTAAGGAAGTGGAACGCCGTGTAAAAGAAATTCTATTTTTGTATGTTATGATTTGGAATTAATCGACAATACGGTTGTTTTTCGAACGCAACCGGTTTTTTTCGAAAACTGCTCCAATAGCTCCAAAGATTCTTCACTGACTTTAGTTATTCGACCGTTATTCATACCAACATAGTCGCCGGCCTTACGGCGATGAACCAATCCATCCGTTGCGCGTATTTAAACCCACCGCTCATTACTTTGCATAACACTACCGACCATATGTAGTGATTGCAGAGAAACGTTTTCTAACGCATCTTTGTCTCGATTTGAGACTGGAGAAACGACCACCTTTGTTTCTTTTCCCTTTTTGGAATAAAATTCCGCAGAAAATGGATCCCTGAGATCCTCATGACCGTATATATAAACCGAATAGCTTACTACTACAGGCAGACAACAACGGGACTAGCAACAACGGGACTAGCAACAATACAATAACAGATACATCAAAACGCATGGGGATAAGAGTAGACATTCGACTTCAGTTTTTCTGGTACGCGTTTCACACAAGGCGGTGAGGAAGTCGGTATTATTTCACATTATGGATCCGCTAATTGTATACCCATCTAATCGGTCAGACGGAATAGCGATTTATTCCGTCTGACTCTTACCTGATAGATACTGGTCTACGATACCTGACACTTCTCGATTAATGGGTCAATACGATTTTCGTCAAAGTGGAATAAACCCCTCCCACATAGAGATGCGTCTGCAGCACCAACTGATCCCCTTTTAAATGCACTACATCGGCAAATTCACGAACCATGGTTCCTCTGCCTTCATATATTATTCTTGCGTAAAATGTAAAAGCATTTTTGGATGTACTCATTACCTGCGCCAGATCCTTTGGCCCTGCGGTTCCTCGCTGGAACTGATCGGGCTTTAGTATAAAGGTAATGGTCTTGCGCACATCGGAATTGTTTTGTGAAGCATAATTCAATTTAAGCTCAAATTTTTCCCCATCAAAATGACTTTCGCCGGAAACCGAAAACCGTTTACTCTTGACCCTTGGATTATTTTTAGATCCCAGACATTCATCTTCACTCATTTCGCCGGACCAATTGCCGGTAGAGCGTTCCAGAATGGATTTAATAGCGTCATACTCCTCAGAGGTCATGGGCGGAACATCTTGTATGGTATATACATCATGACCCTCGGCCACCAGCGGCGAATCCTCGTAACACGGAACAGCAATAACGAATTGAGAAACCACAACAGCCACCATTGCAACCACAACCAAAACACTTGCTTTTGTTTGCATAGCGAATCCTTATTATCTTATTGAAAACGGGTGCGAAATGTGGATACGGCTTTGTTGACATGTTAATTCAACCCAATCCAATTGCAGAATATATGCCAGCCGCACATTGTCGTCACAAACCTGTGCAGCCTTAAGGTCCGGTAGTACCGCCCCGCCATCAACGTGAAACGGTAAGCAAGGTAACCCGAATGCAGCCCTGCGGAATCCGGGGTTACATCGTCGGATTCCAGGTTGAATGCAGTGGTCCATCAACAAAGCAAAGGAAGCTGTTGGTTTTAGGTTGCGGCCAATTTATGGAATACAACTAATACGGCGTACCATTGAGGTATTCAACCCCGGATTCCGCAAGCTGCATCCGGGCTACCTTATGGATAATGTCGATATAATTTTATCGCACCACCCGTTTATCACGGGTGGTTTAAACATATGGTAAACAAACTGCTTTTTCATTAGTCTGCCAGTTTCTATCAACGTATTTATTTCAACACTATTCATAAAGTCCGTAGGGTGGAATAGCCCTAAGCGTATTCCACCAAGC
>Ga0224501_10000170_pt1 | contig 62271 bp, 55 predicted proteins | sample SF_Oct11_sed_USG_4_FD_169105 | JGI IMG/M metagenome (GOLD analysis project Ga0224501, IMG submission 169105) | Sediment microbial communities from San Francisco Bay, California, United States - SF_Oct11_sed_USGS_8_1 | ecosystem: Environmental > Aquatic > Marine > Sediment | place: USA...
GCCGACCTGGAGCCACAGCGTGTCCAGTCCCGCCATCGGCACTTCGGGGATTTTGTCGATTTGGGGTTCCTGTTCCGGAACCGGTATGTGCGGCGCAAGATTCATGGATCCAGCCTATCAGAAATAACGATTCAAGTTCAACCGGTAACGGTAAATATTGAAAAACCGGCTGGGGATTGGTCGTGAGATTTATTAAAAACTTACAGGAAATCCGGGTTTATAACCCGGCGGATTCGTAGGAGTCGCTGACGTTTTTGATGCGCAGTTTGCGGCGCAGGGCGGCGAAGCCTTCGGACGCGGTTTTGCCGAGGGTGGATTGATACACCGGCCGTTGGGCGAGGCGGGCGGCCGCCGGTTTTTCAAGGTAGAACGATGTGTCCAGCGGGCTGATCCAGCCTTCCGCCGGGTACAGCCATTTCAAGTTGAGTTTTTCCTTCTGTGCAGTCTTGTGGAGATGATCCACCACCTTCCGCACTTCCTGCAGGTCGTCTTGCAAGTGAAACCCCTGCTCCGGAAATTTGATCAGCGGCACGATGCCCTGTTTCGACAGGGCGGTGATTTTTTCCAGCAGAGGCTGCGGATGTTTGCAATCCAGCGCCAGTTCGGTGGACACGGTGCCGGGACCGAACACTCCCGCCGCATATTCGAGGCCCTTCATGCCCTGCTTGGCGGAAATCGCATCCTGCACGGTTCCGTCTTCCGCGTATTGTTCGAGCGGGAAGGAAATCAGATCCACCCCCGCCGCGTAAAACGAATCAATCACTCCCAGGTCGTCCGGCGGGAATCCGCGCAGGGCGACGAACGTCCGGAAATTTTTCTTGATGCTCTGCACCAGCGGCGCAAGGCGGGAGAATCCCCGGTCCTTTTCCGCACAATGGCTCATATTAAGAAGCACGAGATCGGCAGCCCCTTCCTGAAACGCGGCGCGCACCAGGCTGATGGTGTCCTCCAGGCTCAGGTTCAATTGACGGGTATCGGCCTCAAGATTCAGGTTCAGGTTGAGGCAGTAGCCGTCGAGCTGGATGAAAGCCGCCGCCGGGTTGCGGATCGCCCGAGGATTCTTTAAAAACTGTGGAGCTGGAACGACGCCGATTTCCAGTGGGGTATTTCCCCAGTTCAGGGACACCTTATTCTTTTGAACGTCGATCAGGAAGGCGGTGTCCTTGTCCGGATTCACCCGCGCGCGCACAAAAAAGTCCTCAGCCAGCGAAAGGACGATGGCCTGCCCCTCACCTTCCGGAAACAGGCCGGGGGAGACGAGGTCGTGACTGCGCACATTTTTTCCGAAGGCCACGCCCCGGTGCAGAAGTTCCAGTTTGAGTTGTCCCAGTGTGTTCATGCTATAAACGGTCCAGCAGTTTTTTGTGAATGCCGTCGAATCCTCCCGAGGACATGATCATTACCACGTCTCCGGGTTTTTGATTCTCGACGATGAAATCGATGATCTGATTAACCGAGGGGAAGAACCAGGCTTCGCGGCCTTTGGCCTTGATCGAGTCCACGACCTGCCTGGGATCGAGCCGTTCCTCCTCTTTTAATTTTTCCGGCGCGAACAGATCGGCAATGATTGTCCGGTCCGCCAGTTGAAAACTGTCCGGCAAAGATTCCTCAAACGTTTTGCGTCGCGAGGTGGCCGAGCGCGGCTCGAACACGGCCCAGATGCGGTGACCCGGCCAGGCGTCTTTCACCCCTTCCAGCGTCAGGTGAATGGCCGTGGGGTGATGCGCAAAATCGTCGATCACCGTCACCCCGTTTTTTTCGCCGACCACTTCCTGTCTGCGCTTGACGCCTTTGAACTCCTTCAGGCCTTTCGCCACGGCATCCGCCGATAAACCGCACTTGAGGGCCAGAGCCGTCACCGCCGCGCAGTTGAGTATGTTGTGCCGCCCGATCATTGGCAGGTAAAACTCTCCCACCGCTGTGCCCTTGTGATTCAGTGTGAACCGGCCGTGCCCATCATCAAATGAGTAACCGGCGACCTGCCAGTCGGCTTCATCTGAAAACCCGTAGGTTTCCACTTCGCATTGGGCGTGGTTAATGACATCTTTCGTGTTTTTATCGGAATATTCCACCAAAAGAAAACCCTTCGGATCGATGATTTCCATAAATTTCCGGAACGACTCTTTAATGTGGTCGAGGTCCCGGTAGATATCCGCGTGATCGAACTCGATACTGGTCAGAATCGCCGCGTAGGGCCGGTAGTGCAGAAACTTGGGACCCTTGTCGAAAAAGGCGGTGTCGTATTCGTCGCCTTCGGTGATGAACCAGTCGCCGCCCGGCAGTTTGTGATTGGTGTCGAAATTCTTGAGCCAGCCGCCCACCATGAATCCGGGGTTCTGCCCGCAGGCTTCGAATACCCAGCTCAGCAGGGAGGAGGTGGTCGTTTTGCCATGGGTGCCGGTAACCACCAGCGATTTACGCCCCTCCAGAAAGAAGCGCGACAGCGCCTGCGGCATGGAGATGTAGGGGATGCCCGCCTCCTGTACCGCCACCACCTCCTCATTGTCCTTTGATACTGCATTGCCGACCACCACCAAGTCGATATCGCCGGTAATGTTTTCTTTCCTGTAGCCGGGTTTGATTGCGATTCCGGCATTTTCCAGCAGGGTGCTCATCGGGGGATAGACGTTGGCGTCCGACCCCGTCACCGTGTACCCGGCTTTTTGCAGGAGTCCCGCGAGGGAGGCCATTCCGGTCCCGCAAATGGCTATAATGTATATGGTTTTGATTTCTTTAGAATTCATGGGAACCGATAATTGTAGGTTTTACCCGGCTTAAAGTCAATTAGGGACTTTTGAAGGGACGGGTTGCCCGATGCCGGACTTTCAATCAGGCAAGTCCCTTTTTGGCTGATTTAGTGGTATTGTTATCATGCTGGGTTCATTATAACGTCCGGTTAAGCAATCGGTCCTCGTTCAATCAGTCAGGAAAGGAATGTAGCGTTGTATGGAAAAGGAGCAGAAAAATGATTAAAGTTGGCGATTACATGAGTACAACCCTTTATACCACTACCCCGGATGAATACGCGTATAAGGCGGTGGACGAGATGTATAAGAACAAGATCAACGCGCTCCTGGTGAAGGAGAACGGAGATTTTGTCGGAATGTTCACCAAGACGGACTGGATGATCCTGGTGTTAAAAGGCGAGTGCGATTCCAAGTCGGTCAAGGTTTCCGATTTGATGACCAGGATTAAAAGCTCCATTGATAGAAACCAGACCATCGCCGAGGCCAGTGTGTTGATGGAAAAAGGCAAGATTCGCCATCTTCCCGTGACGGAAAAGGATAAAATCGTGGGAATGTTTTCCGTCAAGGATATGGAGCGGTACTATTTGGGTCTCCACAAAAAAACGGATTTTTAAAAGCGTGTCAGATCGTGTCGCGTTCAGCGAACGAATTGTTTCAATTCCGCCAAGTCGTCGATGATCCAGTCGGGTTGCGCGGTTTCCAGCGATGCGCGTCCGGCGTGGCCGTAGGTAACCCCGCAAACTTTGACCCCCGCCCGTTTTGCGGTTTCGACATCCACCAGACTGTCGCCGATCATCAAAGCCTCCTCAGGCCGAACCCCGTGTTGCTTCAGGATATGGCGCAATCCGCCGGGATCGGGTTTCTTTTCCGGCATCAAGTCGCCGCCGATGATGGTTGAAAAGGGAGCGCGCCAATCCAGCGCGTCCAGAATCCGCGTGATGAATTGGGTGGGTTTATTGGACAGGATGGTGTTTTCCTTGCGGGCAAAATGCTGGAGCGTCTCGCGGCAGTTCGGGAACAGGCAGGTCTGGTCCATCAGGTGCGCTTCGTAATGTTTCATGAAGACATCGATGGCGCGGGACAGGTCGTCGCATCCCGATCCCTCCAGTGACCGGGTCATCAGGTGGTTCACGCCTTTGCCGATGAAGGTGAACAGGGTGTCGCGGTCGAGCGTGCGAAGACCGAGTTCCTCAAGCGTTAGGTTGACCGAATCGGCGATATCCCGTTTGGTATCCACCAGCGTGCCGTCGAAATCGAACACCAGCAATTGAAAAGAAGTCATGGAAGCGATGAGGCGAAAGATTTAAACAAACACGCGAACCGTTACTCCATATTAGAGGCGTACCGGTAAGCCTTGACGATGTTGTCCTTGTCGAACAGGATCACCAGTTCCTTGGATTTGTCCCCGCCCACCGAACTGTAGGCATCAAACTGATAAGTCCACATGGGTTCGGCATTTCGCATGCCTTCCTTGAAGGGCACGCCGAACCAGTCGAGGATCTGCGACTGGGTGGTGATTCCGTTATAGATGTCTTCGACATGGGCCGTGGGAAAATTCTTGCCTGTCGATCCGCACCCGGACAGAACCAGTGTGAGGAACAATGCGGAAATAAGGGAAACGAAACGCTTCATGCCAAACCTCCAGGGATAGGGATTGAATATTTTTATGCAAACCTGTAGAAAGGTTACCGTATGCGGGTGGCCGGTCAGCGTGTCGCTGGACTTATTTATTAATGGCGCCCGATAACCATCGATTGTCGTTCGCCGTCTGCAGGCTCCCCCTCCGGGCAGGAGCAGTTTAGCAAATTGGAGTGCAAATGTGTAATTCCTCCTCCATTCATTCTCAGCGATTTTCCTGTGCATTGATTTTATTGATATTATCCCTCTGCGCGGGCATGGGGTGTGTCTCCGGCCCGGCACCCTACGGGGAAATCGAGCCGCCACCGCCGCAAGCCGGACCCGTTTCCGTATCCGAAGAATGGGAGCCCGACGGCTACATCGATCCCATGCCGCCCCTGCCGGCCAAGGGATATTTCCTGAAAGAACTGGCGAAGGACGTTTATTTTTTCTCCAACGGCGTCTACAACAACCTGTTCATCGTCACATCCGAGGGAGTGATCCTCACCGATCCCATTCGCGGCGCGGGTCCCCTGCTGAAAAAAGCCATGGGAGAGGTGACAACGTTTCCCGTCAAGATCATGATCTACACTCACCCGCATTTGGATCACATCGGCGACGCGTCCCTGTTTGCGGAGAACGGGGTTCAGATCATCGCTCACAAGGAAACGCAGAAACTTTTGCAGCGGTACAGGGATTCGGCACGACCGGTGCCGCACATCACGTTTGGCGAGAAATCGGTTATCGAGCTGGGCGGCGTGCGGGTCGACCTGATTTATCCCGGCGAAGGTCACGGCGAGGGCAATACCATGCTCTACCTGCCGCAGAAAAAGATTCTCATGTTCGTCGACGTGGCCACGCCGAAGTCGGTGCCGTTCAAAAATTTTGCCACGGTCGATATCTACGGACAGGTGGTGGGATTGAAACGCGCCCTGCAGTTGGATTTCGAAACCTATGTTGCCGGACACCTGCACCGTCCCGGCACGCGCGAGGAGATGGAGGAGGTGCTTAAATATTATATGGCCGTCAAACGAGCCAATGCCGAGGCGATGCGGCGGGTCGATATCCGTGAAGTGATGCGAAGTTCGCGGTCGAAAGACATCGAACGCAAAATGGGGGAATATTACGAAGCGGTGGCCGAGGAATGCTATCGTTTACTGAAACCCGAATGGAAGCCGCGCCTGATGGGATTCGAAGCCTTCACCCGCGGCCACTGCGACACCTGGACCGCCTACCACCGTACCCATAAGGCCCCTTAACCGGCAAAGCGCCAGCAGATTCCTTTCACCACAGAGGGCACAGAGAAAAAACTCCCCCTTTGTGAAGGGGGCTGGGGGGATTTGGTTTTGTTATCCGAAGTAACCTCTTATATCAAAATAACTCACTAACCCTACCAAACCCAAAGCCGCGCTAGAAGCCATTCCAAATTTGAGCAAAATAGATTTTGATTTTTTGAGGAGAAAGAATAACCATAAATATAAAAGAAAGGCCACCAATCCGCTGATAAAGGCACCTAACGCCATATCGCCATAATCTGGGCTGGCGGCAGTCGTGAAAACAAACTGAGCAAGTTGAAAGAAAACAGCTAAAAAGCCTATGATATATTTTTTCATTTCGGCAGGTTCAAGTCGTGAGGTGAAGGTATAGGTAATAAATCAATACTAACTCAGCAAGCATGAAGGCGAGAGATGTCAGAATATCAAAAGCGGCACTAAAAGTATTTGACTGCTTCCACTCTAGAAAACATTTCTTTCGGTATTTTCCGGAAAGCAGAAATGCCCAGCCACGATATAGCCAAGGTATGCCCGAGTTGATTTCGCCTGCGATTTCAAAAATTTCCCACATAAGAATATTCAATTAGCCGGAAGCGCCGAAAGCAAAAAAAGCCGCCTCTCCGAGATACAGCAACCCCGCCACACCTATCCTGACTCTATTAAGAACTTTTCTCTGGCTTTCATCCCGGTTGAATAGCAGAGGAATTCCCAAAAGAAACATGGCAAGAAGAATTAAAACGACCCCGTCAATTGTATCAATAACAGACTCCAAAGGATAAAGAGGTACCCAAAGGAGTGCCCAGAGAATTGGGGATAATAGGACATAGAGTTCTTTCAAGAGTTTCATTATTTTTAGTATGCCCGAAAAATCTCTAAATAAAAAATCAAAATAAGCCAGAGAAATTTGCTCCAGCGTTACACTGGCGAAGGTTCGGAAGTGGGCCTATATTATAGATGGGAAGGGTGGGAGAATGCCCTTTCTCAGAGTTAAACTTGGATTTGCTTTTATCCCATGCGGTGGATGCCATCGTAGGGAAAACGAATATACCGGCGGAATAGGTCATCGGGAATGTTGGCCGTAGAATAAAGAGAGTCCGTGCCGGAAGGTTCTCAGGGTTGTAACAGCCAGCCTGCACGACTCCATCCCGCTGGAATTTTTTGTTTTTAAAAGAACCTGTCACAGTTGCACTTCGGGCAAAAGGCTAACCTGCTAATTCTGTAGCCTGTCTAAGTGCTTTGCGAGGCGGGATACAGCTCAAGGATGGTGGGGACGTGGGTGTGGGAGTGGGGGGGCATGCGGCCGCCGAGATGGGTTACCACCTGCGCCGCGCAATAGGAACCGAGAATTGCCGATTCTTTCAAGTCATGATTGTGAATCAGTCCGTACAGTGCTCCGGCGGCGTAGAGATCGCCCGCGCCGGTGGTATCGACCGGCTTCACTTGAAACGGGTTGATATGAATTTTAGGATGTTGTGAGTTGGCGGCCCATGAGCCTTCCGCGCCGCGTGTCATGAACAGCGTATCGACCATCCCCTTCAATTCGGCGAAGGCGGGTTCGTCTTTGTCTTCACCGGTCATGGCCCGCGCCTCGACATTGTTGCAGAACAGGATGTCCACCTTCCAGCGGATGAAATCGATCAGCGATTCCTTGTAGGTATTGACGACAAATGCGTCGCTTAAAGTGAACGCGACCGGGATGCCGGCCTGCCGCGCGGCATCGGCCATTTTCATGGCGGCGGCGCGGGTTTCGTCGCCCGTCCACAGGTAGCCTTCGATGTATGTGGCGCGCGCACTTTTGACAATGGTTTCGTCCACGTTGTCGGGGTGCAGTTCCGACGAAATACCGAGGTGCGTGAGCATGGTGCGTTCGCTGTCCGGCGTGATGAGGATCAGGCAGGTGCCGGTGCCGTCGGTTTTCGAGTCCGGACCGGGAAAACCGACGCCGCAGTCTTTCATGTCTTCCGTATAATGCTTGCCGAAGGTATCCTCGGCGACGCGGCCCAGGTAATACCCTTTGCCGCCGAGCGCTGAAAAGCCGTGAATGGTGTTGGCGGCGGATCCGCCGGAGACGATCTTTTGGGTATGGCTGGAGATTTGTTTTAAAATCTGGTCCTGGTTCTCCTTGGTGGACAGCGTCATGCCGCCCTTGGTGATCTCCAGGGTGCGCACCAGGCCGTCCGAAACCTGCACCTCAATATCCACCAACGCATTGCCGATACCCACCAGATCGTAGCTCATCTTGTTTTCCGTATTGAGAAAAGGTGATTTATAAGACGGGCGACCTTACCATCATCAAAATGGTTCCGTCAAGCCTCCCTGTCAAGGAGTTGAGAGGGAAGCATACGGGGTGTGACGGAAATTGTCAATTGCATTGAAATTATTAGGCTTGTACAATTTAAAGATGATCTTCAATGCGATCCAAAGAGTTTTGTTTCTCGTTTTTCTCGGGGCGGTGCAATGTTTTATGCCGAATCCGGGGTTTGCTGAGGACGTGGAACCAGAAACCGATCCGGCTATTGCGCGATTTCAGAGCGCGGTGGATTCGATTCTGACGCAGTCCTGCCAGAATGGCCTGCGTGCCGGCGCCAAGTTTTATTCGCTGGATCGCCAGCAGGTGATTTATTCCCGCAACAGCGATCGTCTGTTCACCCCCGCCTCGAACATGAAGATGTTCACTTCGGCGATGGCCCTCAAGAAGGTTGGGCCGGATTACCGTTTTCACACCCGCCTGTACACCAACGGAACCATTAAAGGTTCCGTCCTCAAGGGCGATCTTTACATCAAAGGTTTCGGCGACCCAAGTCTGGTGACGGAGCAGATGTGGATTCTGGTGAATGAGTTGAAAAATATACCGCTCACCCAAATCGAGGGAAGCATCATTGCCGACAACAGTTATTTCGATGGCCAGGGGAAACCGATAACCTGGAAGTCTTATCAAGGGTCTGAAGCCTATCTGGCTCCGACCGGAGCGTTATCGTTTAATTTTAATACGGTGACGGTTCATGTCGAGCCGGGGGATCTGCCGGGAGAAAAACCGACGGTCGTGGTGGATCCGGATCTGGATTATTTCCGTATACGCAATAAAGCGGTGACTACCGAGAATCAACGGAGCCGGCGTAAGTTGATCGTGACCCGCCTGGAGCGCAAAAACCACGATGAGATTGTGGTGAAGGGTCGGCTTCCAAAAAATGTGGCCCGCAAGAAGTTTTATCTGAATATTACCGACCCGCAGATGTACACCGCATCCGCCTTCAAACGGTTTCTCAATCAGGCCGGGGTGCGGGTAACGGGAGAGGTGAAGCGGGGACTGGTGCCCACCGGCGCCACGCTGGTGCTGGATCATGAATCGCCGCCGCTGGGGAGGATTCTGCGGGGCCTCAATAAGTTCAGCAATAACTTTATTGCCGAACAGATTCTGAAAACCCTCGGGGCACAGTTCATCAGTGAACCGGGAACCACGGAGAACGGTGTTCAATTACTCCAGGAATACATGCAGGAACTGGGTTATTCCCCGGAACAATTCAACATGGTCGATGGCTCCGGGTTGTCCAAGGCCAATCGGGTCACACCCGATCAGGTGATCGCTCTGCTGGAGGATGCACACTCAGACCTGAGTATATTTCCCGAGTTTATTTCCGCCCTGGGGGTGATGGGCCTTGACGGCAGCGTGATAGATCGGATGGATCACAACAAGGATGCGCAGAAAATTCGTGTTAAAACCGGAACACTCAACCACGTCAGCGCGTTGTCCGGGTACTTTCAATCGCAGGATGGCGAACGGTTTGCATTTTCAATTTTGTTGAACGATGTGAGATGTTCCAACGGCAAGGCGACAAAACTGGAGGATGATATTATGGAGATCGCCCTGAAGTTTCAGCGAGAGGAAAAAGCTGTAGAAGAGGAGCCTCAGATTCAGTTCGGCGGCGGAATTCTGAAGCAGGACTAGTCTCTGAAAATTTTCTTGTTTTCTTTCCGGTCTTCCTCGAGAATTTTATTCCAGTCGCGTTTGATGCGCGGAGCATCCTGAAAATCCTGATAAATTCCACGTGCCAGCTCCAGCCGGTCCACCCCTTCCGGCGCCACTTGAATATCCAATTGCGCCAGCGCCATATCAAAGTCCCGGTTCAGCAGGGATTCCGGATCCATATCGTATTCCTTCAGCGCCTGCTTGATCATTCCCGGTTCAGAACGAAAGCGGTTTGCCACTTCATTGATGTTTGAGGTGCGGTATCCCTTGTCCTTGGTGATTCCCAGATGATAGGCGCAGAACAATTCGAATGCGTCGATGTTGCCGACCTGCTTGCCGCTTTCATGTGAAACGGCCTCACGGTTGGAGACGTGCGACGGTTTTTCAGAAGGGCTGCTGTTAGAACGGGAGTGCGGTTTGTTTCGCGACGGGCCCCGGTCAAACTTGTTCTGCCTGTTTTTATTGTTCGAGGGTTTATTTTTGTCCCGAATCCGCGAGCCAGGGCCGCTGCTGTTCTTGCTGTCGTTTCTCTTCGCTTTAGGATCCCATTCGGTTCTTTTGAGAGTCGGCATATGGGAGCTTAAAGTGGTGGTGTCGGAAGCCCAGGCCTGGGAAATTTCGTTTCGGCTTTTCCCGCGCGAAGGAGCATTACGCTGGCCGGTGCTTGATTTCTGTTGTCCACTGCGGTGGTCATTAGAGGCCGTATGCCGCTGGCCGTTTGCGCCTCGCGGATTGTTTTTGCCACCGGGGCGGCGGTTTTTCTGGCCACGACGTTGCGAAGAATTGGACTGATCTGAGTTTCTCAAAGTAGATACCTCTGATAATTATTAAAATAAACGAACCACATCGTTAAGAAGTCAAAGCTTCTAATTCCCCGACCAGTTCGCCGAATTTCCCCAGGGCGGTTTCAATCGGCTTGGGGGATCTCATGTCGACTCCTGCGTCATTCAATAAATCCAGGGGGAATTGCGACCCTCCCGACTTCAAAAAATTGAGGTAAGCATTCAACTCTGATTCGCCGCCGCTAAGAACCCTGTTCGCCAGGGCATAGGCGGCAGAAATGCCCGTGGCGTATTTGTAAACATAGAACCCAAAATAAAAATGCGGGATGCGGAAACACTCAAGTGAGAGGCAGGGGTCCAGGATAACGTTTTTGCCGAAATAAGTTTCCAGCAGTTTTTTGTAGATATCCTGAAACGTTTCCACCGTCATCGGTTGACCCGATTCGGCGGCCTGGTAAATTTGGTTTTCAAATTCGGCGAACATGGTTTGCCGGTACAGCGTGCCGCGTAAATTGTCAATCTCACGACAGATCAGGTAAATACGCATGTCGCGGCTGATGTCCTGGCTCAGGAAATAGCGCGTCAGCAAAGCCTCGTTGAATGTGGAGGCGACCTCGGCGACGAATATAGTGTAGTCGGCGTAAATGTAGGGCTGGTTCCTGTTCGAGTAATACGAATGCATGGAATGTCCCGCTTCGTGCGCGAGTGTGTAAACGCTGTTGATGTTGTCGTCCAGATAGTTCATCAGGATGAACGGGTTGGAATCGTAACAGCCGGAGGAGTAGGCGCCGCTCCGCTTGCCTTTGTTTTCATAACGATCCACCCAGCGTGCGTCCAGCAACCCCTCTCTCATGTTCCCGACATAATCGTTGCCCAGCGGCTGGAGGGAATTGCATATTTTATCCACCGCCTCGTCGTAAGGCATGTTCCATTCAAGATTCTTCACCAGGGGGACGCTGGTGTCATATACATGCAATTTATCCAGTTCCAGCATTCGCTGGCGGATTTCGAAATACTTGTAAAGCGGGTCGAGATGGTTGTGAACTGTTTTAACCAGATTGTCATACACTTCCGGCGGAATGTTTTCCGAAAACAGATTCATTTCCCGGACGGAAGAATAATTTCTCGCCTGTGCATAAAAAATATCTTTTTTGATGCTGGCCGACAACAGGGTGGCATACGTGAACTTATGACTTTCGTAGGCCTTGTAAAACGTTTCAAACGTTTCCCTCCGGACCCGCCGGTCCTGTTTCTGCAAAAGACTTTGAAGGTTGCCCTGGGTGATGGTGATTTCCGTTCCCTTTTCGTCCTTCACGGTGCCCAGCTTCAGATCGGCATTGTCCAGCATGCCGAATGCATTTTGGGGAGTCCGCGCTATTTCTGCCGAAGCCGCCAGCAAAGCCTCTTCGTTTTTCGACAGCGTGTGTTTGCGGTAGCGCAACTGCCTTTCCAGATACAGCCGGTACAATTCCAGATCCGGATCGCCGAGAAACTTCTGCATCGTGTCTTCTGGAATGGCCATGACCTCGGCATTGATAAAACTTCTCGCCTGTTGGTACTGGGTCAGCAGACGTGTGATCTTTTCGTAGTTGCCCTGATGCAGATTGTTGGTTTTATCTTCATCGTTGCGCAGATGGGCAAAGGTATACACCTTCTCGAGGATACGCGAAAAATCCATATCGAACTCGAGGCAGGCCCTGAGGTTTCCGGCGGAGTCGCCCAGCGTACCCTGGAACGAGGCATACTTATGCATTCGCGATTCCAGCAATTGGAAATCGGCCTGCCAGGTTTCTTCTGATGCGTACAGGCCGCTCAGATTCCACGTGTCATTCGCCGGGACGGCTTCTCGGGTTGTCAGTTCTATGGTTGCTTCCATGTGTTTAAATAATATTCCCAGTGATTGGGGGAAAGTGCTTAACCAACTTCAGCAAGACAAGAGGGGTCAGGCCAGGGCCTGCTCGATGGTGTTCAAATGAACTTGAAGTTTGGTTTGCTTTTCCGACAGGTCCAGATGTTTCTGCCTGTCCTTTTCGATAACGTCCGGAGGCGCCTTGTCAACGAAATTGGGGTTGGAAAGCTTCTTACTTAAAAATATGATCTCTTTTTCAATTTTTTTCAACTCTTTTTCGATACGCTTTTTTTCTTCGCCGAAATCCATCAAACCTTCCAGGGGAACGATCACTTCTGCGCCACTTAAAATCGATGAGGCGGATACTTTGGGTTTGATTACCGCAGGTCCGACCTCCAGACCCTCCAGCCGCGCCAGTTCCTTGATGTAGTGCGCTGAATTTTTGGCGATTAGCTCTTTTTTGGAGTCCTCGGTTTTAACCCTCAGCGGTATTTTCAGGCTGGGTTTCAGGTTCATTTCTCCGCGTATGTTGCGGGCGGCATTGATGATTTCCATCACCCACTGTAAATGTGTTTCTGCTTCAGAATCTTCCTTCCCGGGATCATATTCAGGAAAGGGAGCGGTCATGATGCTGATCCCCTCCTTCGGAAGTTTCTGCCAGATTTCTTCAGTGATGAACGGCATGAAGGGATGCAGTAATTTCAATGTCGCTTCAAGTACATGAACCAGAACATTCTGGGTGGCATGTTTTTCCTGGGCGTTGTCCGAATTAAGGCGCGATTTGGACAACTCGATGTACCAGTCGCAAAACTCATTCCAGATAAATTTATAGAGAGTCGTCGCGGCGTCGTTGAACCGGAACGCCTCCAGGGCCTGATGAACGTCGCTCGCCGTACGGTTGAGACGGCTGAGAATCCAGCGGTCGGCAAGGCTTCGATGCTCGCTCGCTTCCAGTTCGCAGGTGCCCTTATAGTCCTCAAGATTCATGAAAGAGAAGCGCGATGCGTTCCACAGCTTGTTGCAGAAGTTGCGGTAGCCGTCGATGCGGTCTTCGTCCAGTTTGATATCGCGTCCCTGCGCCGCGAACGCCGCCAGGGTAAACCGGAGCGCATCGGTTCCGTACTTATCCATCATGACCAGTGGGTCGATGACGTTGCCTTTGGTTTTGCTCATCTTCTGGCCTTCGGCATCGCGGATCAGCGCGTGAATGTAAACGTGATGGAACGGAATATCGTCCATGAACTTGAGGCCCATCATGATCATACGCGCCACCCAGAAAAACAGGATGTCGAAACCGGTACACAATACCGACGTGGGATAGAATTTTTTCAGCGACTCGGTTTGATCGGGCCAGCCGAGAGTGGAAAACGGCCACAGAGCGGAACTGAACCAGGTGTCCAGAACATCGGTTTCCTGCACAAGATCGGTGCCGCCGCAATGCTGGCAGGCCGAGGGAGTTTCCCGCGCGACGGTGAATTCATTGCACTTGCCGCAGGTCCAGGCCGGTATCTGATGGCCCCACCAGATTTGCCGGGAGATGCACCAGTCGCGGATGTTTTCCATCCATTCGAAGTAGGTGTTCTCCCAGAACTTGGGAACGATTTTAATCTGTTCACTCCGCACCGCTTCGATGGCCGGTTTTGCCAGCGGTTTTGTTTTCACGAACCATTGCTTGGAGAGATAGGGCTCGACCACGGTTTTGCACCGGTAACAATGCCCGACTTTATGAACGTGGTCCTCGATATGGACCAACAGATCCTGCGCTTTAAGATCTTCAATGATGGCTTTGCGCGCTTCGAACCGGTCCTGGCCTTTGTAAGGGCCGGCCTTATCGTTCATGCGGGCATCAATGTCCATGACGTTAATGGACTCCAGGTTATGACGGCGCCCGATTTCGAAGTCGTTGGGATCGTGCGCCGGGGTCACCTTCAAGGCCCCGGTGCCGAATTCGGTATCGACATAACTGTCTTCGATCACCGGCAGTTCCCGTTTCAGCAGAGGCAGTATGACTTTTTTCCCGCCTTGACCTTTGTGACGTGGATCCTCGGGATTGATGGCGACCGCCGTATCGCCCAGCAGGGTTTCAGGACGCGTGGTGGCGACGATCAGTGCGCCGCTTCCGTCTTTCAATGGGTATTTAATATGGTAGAGGTGTCCCGGTTTTTCCTGATGTTCGACTTCGAGATCCGACAATGCGGTGTGACAGCGCGGGCACCAGTTGATGATGTAGTCGCCCTTATAAATCAGCCCTTCGTCATATAGCGATACAAACACCTCGCGCACCGCCCGCGATAACCCTTCGTCCATCGTGAACCGGTCGCGCTCCCAATCCAGCGAACAACCCAACTGCACCAATTGATGATTGATATTGCCGCCGGATTCCTTTTTCCATTTCCAGACACGCTCGATAAACTGCTCGCGGCCGATGTCCTGACGGTTCAGCCCTTCGGTTTTTAACTGGCGCTCGACCACATTCTGGGTGGCGATACCGGCGTGGTCCGTTCCCGGCTGCCACAGGGTGTTGATGCCGCGCATCCTCTGCCAGCGGGCCATGATGTCCTGCAGGGTATTGTTGAAAGCGTGGCCCATGTGCAGGGAACCGGTAATATTGGGTGGCGGGATGGCCATTGAGTACGTTTCGCCGTCACGCGTTTCATCGGCATGGGCCAAACGGTGCTGGTCCCAATATTCAATCCACCGTTTTTCAACCTCGTGAGGCTGGTATTGTTTGTCTAATTGAATGTCCATTATTTTATATCTGTAACACGGGTATACAATTCACCTTTATTTATTGGGTATTAAGCCGGAGTCGGGTTGGGATCTGGGCCGGGAAAGGAGGGATGGTACCACAAAATACGGCCAGCATGAATCCTGTTTCAGACTTCTCTCGATTTTTTGATGTTCTCGATCTCTTCCTGAATGACCTGCCGGATAATTTTGGGCGCCACTTCTCCCAGCACGTCTCGAACGGTTTGTTCAAAAGAAGCCGGAGTGGCCTGGCGTTTATCCTTGGGAAGCTGGCTTGAGACCTGATCGATATGCTCTGCAATGATGCGGTCGATCAGGACAGGCCGGGCAGAGTCGCCAGGGCTTGGCGGCGCTTGTTCTTCCTCCGGCTCAACGATTGGGGTGATTTCGGGTTCCTCTTCGACCGCATGCCGGGCCATGAAGGAGAGGGTTTCTTCGATCAGGTTCGGTTTGGCCCCAGGTTCCCGTGGCTGAGCCTCGCCGCTTGAATCATCCAGATCCTCCTTCGGATCGGCCAGAACAGTTTGAAAGGCGGCGTCCAGGTCGTCATCGTTGGCGCTGGCCGCACGAATTTCAGGCTGGAACTCCTCTTCCGGGATATCGGCCAGACCCGGAACACCGGTTTCGCTTTCCTCATGTGCGCTCTCGGATTCTCGTTCCCCGTTATCGTCGGTTTCCGCAGTAATCGTTTCCGATTCCTCTTCAAGAACCGGTTCCGTTTCTTCGGCTGGAGCTTCGTCCTCTTCCAGGATTTCTCCTTCCTGGAGCGTTTGTTCGTTGGAGTCGGTTTCGGATTCCGTTTCCCGATTGACGATATCCTCGAACTCGTTCTGGATCACATCGTTATCCGCCCACTCTGGTGCCGGTTTTGCTTCCTCCGTCTCAGCCTCCGGCGAAGGTTCGGCTTCTTCTGTTTCTGCAGGTTCTTCTGCCGACTCAACGGCCTCCAACTGTAATTTGACTTTTTTCAGGATTTCTTCCGATTTGAACGGTTTGGAAATGGTGTCATCCGCCCGGGATTTTTTCAGTTCCTCCTCGTCGACATCTTCGAAATCACTGGTCAGCAGGACCACTCGCACAGAGGAAAACCGTTCCATCTCCTTGATCTGGCGGCTGAGCTGGTAGCCGTCGATTCCCGGCAGATGGATGTCCGCCAGGACGATATCCGGCTTGAACCCGACCATGTACTCCAGGACGTGTTCTCCTTTGCTGATACCCTCCACGATCATGCCCTCGTTTTCAAAGGCCATGGCAACAATTTTGTGGATGGTGGGGCTTTCGTCCGCGACCAGTATTTTTGCATTCATGGAAAGGCTTCCTGTGGGAATGGCTGGATTCAGTCCTCAATAAACCGGGCAGGATATCCGATAACTAATTAAAAAGTATAACACAAGCTGTATTCGGCGGGCAATGCGTGGGGACTTCCAAATAAAAGTAATGGATTTTGCCTTGCCGGGATTACGGTGATACCATAAATAAAATGCATGAATTTTGGATGTGGATAAAAAATAACAAAGTACGGTGGTTCCAGATCTGGATATCTGCTCTGGCAGGGATTCTGCTCTTGGGAGCCGGGCCGCAGGAGGGGTACGCCCAGTACCGGCAGTTGGATATCGTCCCGGATGTTAAATCGCGTTTCAGTGCCGGATGTTCTTCCATCCAGCAATTGATGACCCAGGCGGAGTTCAAGGGGCTGGACGGGCTGGTGTTCGGCGATTACGACCGAAATACCCTGCAATACGGGATTCCGCTGTTTGAACGCATTCTGAAAGTAAAAATTGGCCGACCGGCCTTACTGGATAACGGTGCGGCCACCTACCTCAGCGAAATCAACCAGATCGACCAATCCGACGACACGCTGGTGCTGGTGCCGGGGGTGGAAAGCGCACCCTTCTATTACTGGAGCGGCAATCCGCTGGATGAAAACCTCGTTGCGCATAATTGGGACAAGCACCTGCTGATCATCGGCCTGCCCAATTCCAGGGATTATGAGGAGATTCCCATCCTGAACAGCGGGTTTACCACCCGCTACTGGGAGGAAAATATTCTTCTGTTCCTGGTGCTGTGTACCGCCGCGCTGATCGGCCTTTACGGTTTGATGGGTAAACGCTACCGGGGGGTATCGTTCCTGTTCATGGTGATCATGGGCTTGCTGGCGGCCAATTTTCATCCCTTTAAGAGTTCGCCCTTCGACCAATACCAGGGCGATCTGGGGGTGGAACCGTACCAATATCTGATTGATTACGCCGATTCGAGAGGGGCGCTGGTGTTCTGGAGTCACCTGGAAACACCGGTCATAAAAGACCTGGCCGGTGGTCCGTTGCAGGTGAAAATTCAAACCGGAAAACATTCTGAAGATTTGCTTTTAACCCGCCATTACACCGGATTCCAGGCCTTGAGTGAAAACCGGGTATCGGCCGCCGAGCCGGGAAACGAATGGGACCGGGTCCTCACTTCGTACCTGCAAGGAGTATGGGACCGGCCCGTGTGGGGATACGGCGCCAACGATTTTCATTGCGAGGGCCCTGGGAAACTGGGAGCGGTAAGGACTGTTGTGTTGGTGAAACAGAAAAACCGGGCCAGCGTTGTGGAAGCCCTCGGAACCGGACGCATGTATGCGGTTAAACAAAAGGATGGCAATAACCGCCTGTCCCTGGACAGGTTCGAGTTGGTCGATCCCGTGTCCGGAAACCGGGCGGTGATGGGGGAGGGATTGAAGACCGGCGAGACGCCGAATATAGAACTTAAATTGAGTATGACCGGAGCGTCGGAAAGCCACCTTGCCAAAATCAGGTTGATTCGAAACGGCAGGGTGGTGAAACAGGCGTTGGTCCGTCTGCCCTACGAGGATGTGTGGCAGGCCCCGGAAGCCGATAATTCCCTGCCATCTTATTACAGGTTGATGGTGGAATTCGACGAGCACAACCAGCTTGTTTCCAACCCTCTCTTTGTTAATGCCGGTACCATGCGAAAGCCGGTGGTGGCCGCGGCGAATGCGGAAGACAATCCGGTGGTCAGTCCGCCTCCTCCCAGTCCGTTGCGGATTAACACCGATCCGCTTCCGCCTAAAAAACCCGAAGAAGCAGAACCTCTGGTTGCGCTGAAGCCTGAGGTGGAACCGTCTCAACCAGAACCTCAGGCCGAACCACCCGCACCGGAAACGCAAGTGACTCCGCTCCCTTCACCTGCGGCCGATTCCGAGCCGCCTGCGGCGCCATCTTCCGGCGGGACGTATGTCGAAGTGTTGGGCGACGGTCTCCGCCTCCGCAAAGGTCCCAGCACTCAGTTCCCGGTGGTCGGAAAGGCCGATAAGGGAGAACGACTGCGCCTGGTCCGGCGGACCGAGGTGCTTTACAACGGAAAGCCCTGGATTGTGATTGAGAAAGAGGGCGACCCGGCCTACGTGTGGTCCGGACTCGTGAAAGAACTGCCCGCCGATTAACGGAACTGGTCCACCCGCGTTCCCCTGTTCATCGTATAAAGAAAAATGGTTTTATCGGCGCTGACTTTATCCGGCGCCATGCCCCGAATGCAAAACCGGTAACAAAGAATTTTAGCGTTGGGCTTTAACTGTTCGAGGATTTTCGGAAACAGCCGGTCGAGGGCCTGATGGGTGAGATAGATAAACAGGATGTCCGCTTCCCGGAAATCGGTATCGAAGATATTGGCGCGTACGATTTTTGCCCTGTCCTTCACTCCCGCAAGTTTTAGCCTTAGGTTGGACAGCCGGACTTTGATCGGATCGATTTCAATTCCGGTTGCATTGAGGCCATATTCCTTTACGGCCGTGATCAATACCCGCCCGTCGCCCGAACCCAGATCGATCAGGTGTTCACCCGGTTTCGTCCCACAGAAATCCAGACCGCGTTTCAAATCCCGGCGCGAAATGGGATGCCACGGAGCCCCGAACAGCGCCGGACCAATCACCATCACCGCCAACAGCAAAGCCGCACCGATGACCAGTATGGAAATCAAAGTGCCTGGCATAATTTACGAGGAGGTAGTCTGGGTGTTTTCGATTTTCTCCGACAGGAGATCCCATTCTTTGGTGAGTTTGTCTTCTTTCCACGCCAGTGTTTTTTGCTGCTCCAGCGTATCCATCAATTCCTGTTTCCGGTCATCCTGATATAATCCTGAGTCGGCGAGAACGTTTTCGATTTTCTGTTTTTCCTGCATGATCGTTTCCAGCTCCTGCTCGACCTTTTTCAGTTTTTCCTGCAGGGGTTTGATCTGGCGGTAGCGCAGGTTACGCGCTTCGGCTTCCTGCCGTTTGCGTTGCTTGTCTTTTTTCGAGGCGCTTGGTTTTTGGGGTTCCACAGATTCCACCAGAGCCGCCGCTGTGGTTTCGGCCTCGCGCGACTTGGCCCACTCGTAATCGCTGTAACTCCCGACATACTCTTTGACGGCTCCGGCGTTCACTTCCCAAACGCGGTCGATGATGCCGTCCAGAAAATACCGGTCATGCGAGATGGTCACCAGGGTGCCTTCATAGTCCGCCAGCGCCGCCGCCAGCATTTCGCAGGAGCGCATGTCGAGATGGTTGGTCGGTTCGTCGAGCAGGATAAACGAAGCAGGGGAGGCCAGCATGCGCGCCAGTGACAGGCGCGACCGTTCTCCGCCGGACAGCACCGACACCTTTTTCTGCACGTCATTCCCGGAGAACAGAAACGCGCCGAGGATGCTCTGCTTTTGGGTGCGCAATAAATGCCCCGCGACTTCATCCAGCGATTCCAGAACCGTATGTTTGATATCTAGGGCTTCAATCTGGTGCTGTGCGAAATAGGCTCGGGTGACGTTGGTACCCAGGATGATATCGCCCTTTTCATATTCAACCACTCCCGCCAGTAATTTGAGCAGGGTGGATTTGCCCGCGCCGTTTTCTCCCACCAGGGCGACTTTGAATCCGCGTTCCAGCAGGATCGAGAAATCGCGGTACACCACTACATCGCCGTAACTTTTACACACATTCTTCACTTCCGCAACGAGGCGGCCGGTGCGTTTTGGTTGTGGAAAACGGAATCGAATGGTTTTCGATTGCTGGAACGTTTCGACCTTGTCCATTTTTTCCAGCATCTTCATTTTACTTTTGACTTGAGTGGCCTTGGTATTTTTTGCACGGAACCGCTCGATGAACTTTTCCACCTGCTCGACCCGGCGCGACTGGTTGGCGGCTTCGGCTTCCAGTTGGGCGATGCGTTCTTCCTTCAACCTTTCAAACGTATCGTAGTTTCCGGTGTAAACGTTCAGCTTGCCGCGGTCGAGTTCGATGATGCGCCCGACCAGCGCGTTCAAGAATCGCCGGTCATGAGAAATGAGCAGAATACTTCCGTCGTAGCTTTTAAGAAACGATTCCAGCCAGATGACCGATTGCAGGTCGAGGTGGTTGGTTGGCTCGTCCAGCAGGAGCACGTCCGGATTCTGCAAAAGCAGTCGTGCCAGCTCGGCTCGCATGCGCCAGCCGCCGGAGAATTTTTCGAGAGGCTGGTCCAGTTGGTCGGGTTTGAAGGACAGTCCGAGAAGAATGGTTTTGGCGCGGGCCTCGCGTTCGTAGCCGCCAAGCCGCTCGAACTCGTGTTGGAGATGACCGTATCGTTTGCTCCATTCCTCAGGGGAACGTTTGTGAAATGCCGAATCGTTCTCCAAACGCTCCATTTCACGGGAGACTTCACTGAAATACGAGTCGCCGTGAATCACCCGGTCCAGCACACTGCCTCCGGAACTGGCCAGTTCCTGTTCCAGCATGGCGGCGCGTGCGCCCTTGCGCAGGACGACTTTTCCGGAGTCCAGTCCTTCCGAGTTGACGATGGCGCGAAAGAGCGTGGTTTTGCCCATGCCGTTTTCGCCGATCAGCCCGACACGTTCCTTCGGCCTCAGATGAAAACTGATGTCGTCGAACAGGATCTTGGGGCCGAACTGCTTTTGTAAATTTTGAAGGTAGATCATGGAATAATTACACCGATCACCGCTGTTGGCGGAGTTTGGGGTTATAGGCTTCGCGCAGGCCTTCGCCGCACAGGTTGAACGCCAGCACCACGAACAGGATGGTGAAGCCTGGAATAAATGTCAGCCACGGCGCGTCAAAAATGAAGCCTTTGCCGTCGGAAAGGATATTCCCCCAGGTGGCGTCGGGGGGTTGCACGCCGAAACCGAGAAAGCTGAGCGCCGATTCGGTCAGAATCGCTGTTGCCACGCCGATGGTGGCGGATACCAGCACCGGCGCGATGGCGTTCGGCACGATATGTTGAAAGATGATGCGCATTTCCGGGATGGCCTGACTGCGCGCGGCGAGGACGTAATCCTGTTCGCGCAGGGATAAAAATTCGGCGCGCACCAGGCGCGCGGTGCCCATCCAACTGGTGAGGCCGATGACAATCATGATGTTATAGATGCTGGGGGGTAACAAGGCGACCACCGTTAAAATCAGAAAGAAAGTTGGAAAGCATAACATGATGTCGACAAACCGCATGATTAAAGTGTCGACGGTCATCCACCCGAAACGAATGCGGCCGTAAAATCCCGCCAGCCCTCCCAAAAAAATGCCGACGAAAACCGAGATGCCGACGGCGACAAAACCGATGGTGAGCGATACGGGTGTTCCCTCCAGCATGCGCGAGAAGACATCGCGTCCCAGCTCGTCGGTTCCCAGCAGATAGATGCCGAAAGGCGGCGCGTCCTCCGGTTTGACCAGATTGCTTTTGAACGGCGTCAGCGGCGGCAGGAATTTATCCGACAGGCGGACCGTGGCCGGGCTGAACGGGGCGCTGTACTTCGTCAGGAGGATGGCGACTATGGAGAGGGCGAAAAGGAAAATTAAAAACCACAGACTGAGCACCGCGCTCCGGTTTTTCCGGAATATGTTCCACTTCTCGCGGATCGGGCTCATCTCTTGCTCAGTAAGCGTGCCGCCGCTTTGTTCCGCTAGTTCCATGGGTTCCTCATTGCAGTTTGATCCTCGGATCCGCCACCGCGTATAAAATGTCCGAAACAAAAGTTCCGATCAGAGTCAGAATGGCGGTGATGAAGTTCAGGGTCAGGATCACCGGAAAATCCCGGTTCATGATGGCTTCGAATCCGAGCCGCCCCAGTCCCGGCCAGGAAAAAATGGTTTCAATGATGACGGAACCGCCGATGAGGCCGGGAATCATCAGGCCAAACATGGTGATGAACGGCAGGAGCGCATTGCGCAGTCCGTGTTTGTAGATGACGGTTTCCTCCGACAAACCCTTGGCGCGGGCGGTGCGGATGTAGTCCATGTGAATCACTTCCAGCATCTGCGACCGGACATAACGCGACAGCACGGCGATGCTCCCCGAAGCGAAGATCAGCGCGGGGATGGTGAGGTGCCAGATTCGGTCCATCGTTTGAAACAGGGGACCCGCATCTTCAAAACCGAAAGTGCTGATGCCTATCACCGGAACGTCAAATATCCTCACCATTACGATGATGCAGATGTACGCCAGAAAAAAACCGGGAAAAGAAATGAGAATGTAGGACAACAGGGTTCCCCCCTTATCCAGCAGGGAGCCGCGCTTGATCGCCGCCTGCACGCCGAACGGGAACGCGATGCACCAGGTGATCAGCGTGGTCACCAGAAACAGCGGCAGGGAGTTGAGGAACCGGTCCCATATTTTCCCGAGAACGGGCTGGTTGTCCTTGAACGATTTCAACTGGCCGGTGAACAGGTCGCGCATCCAATAGGCGTATTGCACATGCGGCGGGTCGTCCAGATGGAACGCGGCGCGGATGCGGGCGATGTCCTCCGCTTTCATGCGCGGGTTCATCGGGTCCACCAGGCTGGGGTCGCCGGGGGCGAGGTGGACCACCGAATGCGCGATGATCGAGATGAACACCAGCAGGATCAGCCGCTGGCCTATGTTGCGTATCAGAAATGCGGTCATATTATTCCAATGTCATGCTGAGCTTGTCGAAGCATGACATGTGCTCCCTCACCCGGCCCTCTCCCACCAGGGGAGAGGGTTTATTGAATTAAATTCGTCCGGTTTTATTCTGTGATCCTGTCGAAGGATTTTCCCGAATTTGCTATACTTCTTTACATGGACATTATACAGATCGCCCGCTACCTCGACCAGCTATTGGATATCGAAAATATCAAGGATTCCTCCCGCGCCGTGAACGGCCTGCAGGTGCAGAATACCGGGACCATCCGCAAAGTGGGCCTGGCGGTGGACGCGTGCCGGGCGACCATCGATATGGCCATCGAGCGCGATTGCCAGATGATGTTCGTGCATCACGGCCTTTTCTGGGGCGGACTGCAACCCGTGCGGGGACCGCATTACGACAAGCTGTCGGCCATGATGCGGGCCAACCTGGGGCTGTACTCAGCCCACCTGCCGTTGGACATGCATCCTGTACTTGGCAACAACCGCGCCCTGGCAGAGAAAATCAGCCTCGAACACCCGGAAGCGTTTGGCGAATACGAAGGGCAACTCATCGGCCTCAAGGGAAAAGTAAAACGCCAGTCCTCAAAGCAGTTAGCCCAGGCGTTGGAAGAAAAACTGGGCGCTCCCGTCAAGGTCATCGGCGAGGGCGAAGTCGAGCGGATCGGACTGGTCTCCGGCGGTGCGGGGGATATTGTCGGCCAGGCGGTGAAGGAGGGGCTGGACTGCTACATCACCGGCGAAGGGGAGAATCATCAGTATCACGAAGCGATCGAAGGCGGATGCGTGCTCATGTTCGCCGGCCACTACGCGACGGAGACCGGCGGCGTCCAGGCCGTCGGCAAACACCTCGAACAACAATTCGGCCTCGCTACCGAATTTTTAGATTATCCGACGGGGTTATAAGTCTTCCTGGCCGGACCTGCCATTCAATATCTTTGTAATTCCCCTTCTTAAGTGAATTTCTATCTGACCCCGCCGGGCATCGAGTTGCAGCCACCTTGATGAAAAGTATTTCATGACAGGCCTTGAGAAATATTTGACCAAAAACGGGCTTGCTGAATCTGAATTTTCCTTTAAATTAAGAGTACGGATAAAAATTATGCGGAAGGGATCTTTTCCCTGGGGGAATTGTGTGAATTAGTGTTGAGGAGTGAGTTTCCATGTCTATGACGCATGAGCAGTTTGTTGAATTGGTCCAGCGGTCGGAACAGCAAGTTAAAGATAACCAGAAGGGGTATCAATCTAAATTATTGATGTTCGCAGCTCTGGGTTATGTGGCGATTGGTCTGATCCTGGTGGCATTGCTGGTTGTGATCGGTGGCTCCGTCTGGTTTGCGCTGAAAAGCAGTACCTTTGCGATTCTTCTACTTAAGAAAAAACTAATCATTCCATTAGTGATTTTGGCGTGGGTTCTGATCAAATCTCTGTGGGTGAGATTTGACGCACCCCAAGGCTACGAGCTTACGCGTGAAGAGTTCCCCGAGTTGTTCAAGGTCATTGATCAACTCAGGAAGCAATTGGACGCCCTTCCGGTGCATCAGGTCTTACTCAATCCTGAGTTGAATGCTTCGGTGATTCAAACGCCCCGGTTGGGTGTTTTCGGGTGGCAGAAGAATACATTGACGTTGGGGTTGGAGCTGTTATTAATTTTATCTCCCGAAGAAGCCAAAGCGGTATTGGCGCATGAATTCGGTCATCTCTCCAACAATCACAGTCGTTTTTCCGGATGGATTTACCGGGTGCGGATCACCTGGCAAAAAGTCATGGATACCTTTGATGGTTCCGATGGATTTGGGACAGGAATTTTGAGGCGGTTTTTCGATTGGTATGTTCCACGGTTTTCAGCCTATTCGTTTGCCCTGGCACGAGATAATGAATACGAAGCCGACGCGATTTCTGCCGAACTCACCTCCACCCTCACCGCCAGCCAGGCTCTGGTGAGGGTTAATGTGGCGGCGCCATATGTGGAGGAGCATTACTGGAAACATTTTTTTAAGAAGGCAGACACACATCCGCAACCCGTGGATCACCCGTACCAGGGAATGTCCAGTTTCCTGTCCGAAAACAGTCAGGCGACCCGGGACATCAAGGAGTGCTTTGCTAAAGAAATGAAGCAGGAAACAGAGTATCACGACACCCATCCCGCCTTACGGGACCGGTTAAAAGCGCTGGGTGAAAAGTCCGTGCCGTTCAAGAGAACAGAAGTTTCTGCGGCGAAGGTTTGGCTGGGGAAAAACTTTGAAAAAATTTTAAAAGATTTCGATGCCGACTGGAAAAAGCATAACGCCGAGGGTTGGCGCGAGCGATATGATTATGCCGCGAAGAGCATGAAAACCCTCCAGACCCTGGAAAGCCGGAGCACCGAATCCCTTTCGGATGATGAACTTTGGGATAAAGCCCGGTTGACGAGGGAGTTCCGCCCGGACAAAGATCCTGTGCCGTTTTTCCAAGAGTATCAAAAAAGGCATCCGGGTGACCGCGACGTTAGTTTTGTCATAGGCGATATCCTATCCGAAAAAAATGATGAGTCCTGTGTCGCGCATTTCAAGGAAGCGGCCAAGGAGATGCGTCTGAGATTTCGCGCCTGCGAAGAGGCCTATGGTTTTTTTAAACGAGCCGGGCGCAAACAGGAAGCCGAGGAATGGTATAAACGGGCCGTGAAACAGATGGAGATCGATCAGGGCGCGGAAGCCGAGCGGGAGGGTTGCTCGGTGAAGGATTCCTACAAGCAACCCGATATATCCGAAGCGTATAAAAAGCAATTATTGGAAATGCTTTCCCTGAACCCTAAAGTGACGGACGCCTGGCTGGCGCAAAAACGCGTGAGGTATTACACGGATGATCCGGTCTATATCGTTGCCTTTAAATACAAAGGATGGTTTCAAGATTGGGAGAAGGTTATGGAATCGGTGGGCGGACAAATTGATATTCCAGCGACTGTGTTTATGATTGTCAAAGGGGGAGATTATGCACCGCTGGCCAAGAAGGTGATCAAAGTGGGGGAGAAAATTTTGTAGGTGGCAGCCGTTCCCCTGGCAACCTCAGCAGAGGTGGGCGGTGTTTTAGAAGAAATTACCTCCTATATTCTTTTTTGATTCTAATGGGGGCCGGGGAATTTTTGCGGACCAGCCACAGGCCGGCGGTGAGTATCAGTATTCCGAGAATCAATAAAGTGTCTATATTTGCAAAGGTCATAAAATTTCCTCAATTAAGTTTGTTTTGTTACCTTTCGACTAACCGTGTCCCCCTTCGACAGGCTCAGGGTGACTATAAGGAAGTGAATCATCAACCACCCCCAGTCCCTCCCTTGGAAGGAGGGGAGCCTAAAATTGGCCCCGCGCCGCTAAATCCCCCCGGCCCCCTTCACAAAGGGGGAGTTTAAAACGTAAACCGGTATTTGTCGAACAGTTCCATGGAAACTTCGGTAACGTTTTCTTTTTTGACTTCCGCTTCGATGCGCTTAATCGCCATGTCGCGGATGAACGGAATCGGGATTTTCATGACTTTGGCCTTGGCGTCGTCGTGCCAGGTGAGTTCAAAATCCGGCTCCTCCCCCTGCTGGGTCTCGTAATCGACATCCCTCTGCTTGTCCTCTTCCGTCACTTCCATCCCCATCGCTTCCTTGGCGGAGGCGGGCATGACGTTGGAGAACACTTCGTCGATGATGTCCGGCGTGATCATCTTATCGCCCCGTTGACGGGCGCGGCCTTCGATGGTCTGCTTGGCCATGCCCAGCACGAATGGCGGCACCTTCTCCATTTTTTCCATGGCTTCCTTCGACCACGGCATGCCGCTGGTCGGGGCGGTTTCCATATAATTCTTGAACTTGTCGACGATATCTTCCTTTTTCTCGGTGCGCAGGGCGAGAAAGTCCTGAATCTCTTCGATGACCTCCACCTTGCGCGGGCTCTCGGACATCTTCTGTTTGGCGACGTCGAATGCGCCCATCGACAGCTCCTCGAAACCGAACTGCTTGACGCGCTTGGAAACCAGCATCATCGACTCGTTGCGGATTTCCGTCAGGAAGTCGGAGGTGATGTATTTGAAGCCGCGCTTGACGGCGCGCTGGACCATGAGTTTGCGGATGCCGGGTCGCACGAACTCCGGCGCGTGCTTGACGCGCTCCCAGGCCTCGACGGTCCATTCCACTCCCATCTCGTCGGCGTACGGGTGGTCGACGCGGTCCGATGCCTCAATTTCTTTTTCGTGTGCGGTATAATCTTCGGCCATACTTCACTTCCTTTTGCTTCGGGCTTGGCAAAACCCGCATTTTGATTTATGGTTGCTGGGGGTTTCCCTGTCCTTAAAACTACTGAAACACCGGTTTAATGTCAATCCATTTAAGGGATTTTTGAACGTGAGCACAGTCACCCAACCCTCGCGGTTGGCTTACATCTATTTTTTCATTTCCGGGATCACCGCCCTGGTGTACGAGATTATCTGGACACGCCAGCTGACCCTGGTGTTCGGGCACACGGTGTACTCGGTATCCATTGTTCTATCGGCGTTTATGGCGGGTCTGGGATTCGGCAGTTATGTCTGGGGCCACATGATCGACCGCGCCGTGGCGGAGAAGGAAAAAACCCCGCCCCTGCTTGTTTACGGGCGGGTCGAGCTCCTTATTTTCGCCACCAGCGCCGTGTTGTCCCTGATTTTTTCGGAATTCGATGTGTTTTACGCGTGGATGCACCGCTGGCTTCCGGATTCGCCGGTATTGTTCAATGCCATCAAGGCGGCGCTGGCGTTCCTTTTGATGTTCATCCCGACCACCTTCATGGGCGCGACTTTGCCCATCATCAGCAAATATTACGTGACCGACAACACCCGCCTGGGAACCCAGATCGGTTATTTGTATTCCATTAACACCCTGGGTGCGGCGGTGGGGTGCATTTTGACCGGTTTCTTGTTCATTTCCACCTTCGGAGTTTTGCAGACGGCGTTGTTCGCTTCCTGCGCCAACCTTCTCATTGGCATCGGCTGTATCCGCATTTATCAGGAAGAGCATCCCGGCGAAAAAACACCGTGGCGTTTACCCCGCTTCGAGTGGCCTACGGTGACCCTGAGTGCCGGGCAAAAACTGTGGATGGGGATCGCGTTTGTGTGCGGCTTTACCGCCCTGGCGTATGAGGTGTTGTGGACGCGCCTGCTGGTGTTCAGCATCGCCAGCACCGTGTACTCGTTCAGCCTGATGCTGGCGGTGTTCCTGCTCGGCATCTGCATCGGCAGTCTGGTGGTGGTGCCGCTGATGGCGCGCACGTCTTCAATGAGAACAGTGTTGATCGCCCTGCAGGCGGGCATCGGGCTTTATGTGCTGTTCACCTTGTTTTCGATGGAGAGTCTGCTTTCGGCCCCATGGAACAGTTACAGCCTGACGAATCCCGGAAAAACCTTTTTGCACTACTTCAAGGATTCGGCCATGCTGATGTTGTTCCCGACCCTGTTGTTCGGGATGAGTTTTCCGGTGTTGATCAAACTGGCGGCGGGCGACCATGAACATGTCGGAGGCGGCACCGGCCAGATTTATGCGTCGAACACGCTGGGCGCCATCTTCGGTTCGCTGGCGGCAGGGTTTGTGTTCCTGCCCTGGCTGGGAACGGAAAAGAGCCTGATGGTGGTGGCGACGCTCAATTTATTGACGGTGCCGTGGCTGTTCGGCACGGGGGATTATTCCACACCTGCTTTGCGCAAAGGAGTGGCGGCGGTGACGGTTGTGGCAGTCATCGCTTTGAACGTGGTTCTGCCCGGGAACCTGCTCGACCGGTTCTTCATGCGCGACAGCGCCGGCAAGCGGGACTTGAGCGAACTGATGTATTTCGAAGAGGGGTTGACGGACACCGTGGCGGTGTTCAAGGACGGATACGGAATACTCGATCCCACCGCCAAGCGGCTGATCACCAACGGCATATCGATGTCGGCCTCCAATTCCATCGCAACCCGTTACATGAAATTGCTCGCGCATGTTCCGATTTTATTGGTCGATAATCCGCAGGACGTGATGGTGATCTGTTTCGGAACCGGGCAGACCACCGGAGCGGCGGGGATTCATCCCATCGTCGGGCAGGTGGACAGCGTCGAGTTGTCTTCCAGCGTACTGAAGGCCGCGCCTTCGTTCCAAACCGAGAACCATGATGTGGCGGACAACCCCAAGGTCAATTTTGTGGTACAGGACGGACGCAATTTTCTTCTGACGACGCAAAAAAAGTACGATGTGATTACCGGCGAGCCACCGCCGCCGCGCACTGCGTTTACCGTAAATTTATACACCCAGGATTTTTATGAGGCGGCACGCGACCGGTTGAAGCCGGGCGGCATCATGGCGCAATGGATTCCCCTGCACAGCCAGAGCGCCGAAGAAGTGGACATGCACTTCAAAACTTTCCTGTCCGTGTTTCCACATGCCATCGCGTGGATGTCGGTTGCCAACGAGATGATGGTGATCGGTTCCGATCAGCCGATTCAAATCGATTTCGGAAAGTTAAAAGCGCGGATGGCGGAACCTGCTGTGGCGAAGGCCCTGCAGGATATTTTTATTTCCGACGTCCATAGTCTGCTCAGTAGTATCTGGTTTCTGGAAAAGGAGATGGAGGCGATTTCCAAAGGCCGCCCGTTGATTACCGACAACCGGCCGCGTATCGAGTTTTATCTCGATTACGGAAAGGTCATCGGGTCCCCCGGACTGGAACGTCTGGTGTTTAACCGCACTCCCGTGGAGGAGGTGTTGCCGCGGATTGCGGGCATGGATTATGAGGGGACGAAACATTTCAAGCGGCAGTACCGGGCCATGGATTTGTATCAGCGCGGGGTCATGTATTCCAACCGGGGATTGTTGTTGGAGGCTATTGAATTATCCGGCGACGGCGATTTACCGCGCTATCACCTGCAGGCGGGCAGGGGGCAGATCGATCGCCTGCTCGAACAACAGAGGAAGGAACCCGACAACCTCAATATTCTACTGAACCTGGGGCATGCGTTTTATCAGATAGGGGAGTATGCCCGCAGTGTGGAATACCTGGAGAAAGTATTGGAGCGTGAACCCAGGCAGGGGATTGCTAATTTGTATATGGGATACAACCTCCTGGAGCTGGAACGTTGGGGCGAGGCGCGGGCAAAACTGGAAGCGGCAGCTAAAAATGATATGAGCCAAATGCGGACGGTCATGCAGGAGATCGCTTTGATCGAATTGATCGGCCAGGTGAGAGAAAAACCGGAAGACTTGAGTTTGTTGAACGCCCTGGCTCAGTTTTACAATATGAAGAATGATTATGGGAGGGCCCTCAAATATTCCAGCCGGATTTTGGAGAACGATCCCATGAATGAGGAAGCATTGAAAAGCGCCTTGTTCAGCTACCGGGGACGGGGTGAGCCGAGAGAAGTGATCGGCGCCGGAATTCGTTTTGAAATGGTGAAGCCCGATGATATTCATTTTCAATTCATCATGGCGGAAATATATTTCAAAACCCTGCGGTGCGGCAAAGCGATTCCCTACCTCGAAAAAATTCTCAAAGTAGATGATACGTATCCGAATGCGCAAAGATTGATGGATGCCTGCCGGGTAAACCCGAAAGACGAGAGACCTTTATCCTGATCGGAAGAGATGGTTGGAATCTGAATCAGTGAATTTTGGGTGGAGTCCGTGGGATGGGCTGGGAGCTGTCTGAGAATTGCTGGCTGATGACGGACATTTCGGGTAAAAGTTCCAGAAAAACTTTCAGGATTTCGGGGTCGAACAGTTGGCCGCTCTGGCTTTTCATTTCCTCTACAGTATCTTCAATGGACCAGGCCTTTTTGTACGGCCGTTCGCTGGTCAGGGCGTCAAACACGTCGCAGACTGTTACAATGCGCGCCACCAACGGGATTTCTTCCTCTTTCAAGCCCCTGGGATAACCTGTGCCGTTCCATCGTTCGTGGTGGTTGCCGGCGATGATTTCAGCCATTTGAAGAAATTCTGAATCGCTTCCGGATAAGATCAGCGCGCCGATTTCCGCATGGGTTTTCATGACAGCCCATTCCTGTATCGTCAGCTTGCCGGGTTTAAGCAGGATATGGTCGGGAATACCGATTTTACCGATATCGTGCATGGGGCTGGCGTGGTGAATGAGGTGGCATTCATGTTCGCTGAGGCCGATTCCTTGGGCAAGGCGTTCGCACAGCTTGCTGATGCGGATAACGTGCATGCCGGTTTCGTTGTCTCGGTATTCAGCCGCCCGGGCCAGCCGGTGGATGATTTCCACCTGGTATTGCCGAAGCTCATGGGAGCTCTCAATAACCCGGTCTTCAAGTGTCTTTTTCTCATTGTGGACGGAGTTATGCAACATCCGGACTTCCAGGAGATTATTGATGCGGGCCAGCATCTCATCCATCATAAAGGGCTTGTTGACAAAATCCTTGGCACCGGCTTTTAAAGCTTTCAGCCGGGTTTCGCGATCCAATTGAGCGGTAAGCACCAGGATGGGGAGATAACTTTCCTGCTCCTGAACCCTGAGGGCCTCCATAACGTCGAACCCGCTGAATCCGGGCATTTTGATATCCAGAAGAACAAGGTCTGGCCGGTTGGATTGATAAATTTCAGGAGTGGAGCGGGCGTCCGTGGTGGCGATAATGTTGTGATAACCCACCGAGCTTAGCATTCTTTTCAAGACATGGATGTTGCCCTGTTCATCGTCCACGATCAGTATTTTGGCGTCAGTGAACTTGGCGTCTTGAGAAAGTGTGGAAACCATAAAACTTTCGCTATAAGGAAAACTGAGTCTTCAGTAATTTCTGGTGCGACGAGCGAATATAAAATTACCTCGACTATCAATGTGATGGTATATGCTAATCCAAAAGCCAATCACCGTCAATCCTCCCTCTTGTTAGAGCAGTAAACTCAATTACTTATACTTTTTGAATATTTACGGATAATCGATGCGTCGTTTCGCGGTCTAAATCTTATTGAAAATAAAGGTGTTACGGGGAGGGGGGAATGACGGGGCATTTGTTTTGAAAACAGTTGTTTTTCAATGGGTTTCAGGGGGCTTCATGAAGTGAACTTTAAAAACATGTCTTTAACTGTTCGATAACTATTGATCAGGAAGGCCTCTATCTTGGAGCGCCAGTATGCTTTAAGATCGAACAGTCGATTGTGAGTCTCAAATAGCAGTTTCGGAATTTCTAATTTTTCGGGGCATTTGGGCAGGCAATCGCCGCACTCGGTGCAGGCAAAGGCGAAATTTCCGGGGAACCAGTGACCCTTGCCGCCCAGCATATTGTATCGATATTTGCCATAAGCCTGCATGTCATAACCCTCCAACAGATTGCGAAAGCGGAGGATCTCAGGAATATTGATGTTTTCAGGACACGGCAGGCAATCACTGCAATAGGTGCAAAATTCTGAAATAGAATGCGACGCTTGGTCCATCGTCTGCTTTACCACCGCATCCTTATCCTTGTCGGAAAAATAATTTTCATCATTCAGCATGGCGAGATTCTGATCGAAATGTTCCGGAGCGTGCATGCCGAGAGTCAGTGTAGTGACCTGGGGATGGCTCAGGCAAAAGCGACCGTTGAACTGAACGGCGGTCAAAGGCTGGCACAGCTCTTTTAGTTTTTCGGACGGATTCCACAATTGCCCGCCTTTATCGTTTGGGGAAATGATGAGGATACCCATGTCCTTTTCCCTCGCCAACTCCACTGCGGGCCGGTTGTGCTGGAAAAAATAATAGTAATGCAGGTTAATGAAACTGAACAGGTCCGTCCGAATGGCTTTTTCAATAATGGGAAGGGGCGCATGGGTGGAGAATCCGATATGGCGGATCAAGCCCTCCTCCCGAAGGCGGTGCAGGGTTTCCACCGGCCCGCCGGGCGCGATGGCCGCTTGCAGGCGTTCTTCATTGTTAATTCCGTGCCAGCCGTAGAAATCGATAGTGTCCAATTGCAGGGCTTCCAGTTGCTGCTCCACCAGCGCGCGCGTTTCATCGGCGGTCATGGGGGCGCCCTTGGTCATCATTTTGAATTGCGAGCGAGGAGTTCCGAGTTCCTTCAGGACTTTGCCGTATAGATGTTCGCTCTTGACGTAACCGTAGGCGGTTTCAATATGGTTGATGCCTACCTCAAAGGCCATTCGCGTGGTTTCCAGGCAGTTTTGAATCGCGGCCTTGGTAAGATACGAGCGGGGAGGTTTCCAGCCATCCTTGAACCGCATCCCACCCAGCGTGAGGACCGAAATCATCTCCCCGGTTTTTCCGAACCGCCTGTATTCCATGGCGGGATGGGCGGGAATTTCCTGGGGCCGACCGTCTGTGTTTGGAGGATTCATGGGATAGGACCTGTTAATGGAGGTGCATTCACCCTGACTATGCTAGGCAAGAAACGGCAGGCCGTCAACCATAGCCTTTGATTAACCGGAAAGAGAGGTTGGAATTGCCCCTGCAATCATAGTAATCTAAAAAAGGATACCGAGCCACGCCTCACTGTTCAGTCGGTTTATTTTTAGATCTTCCGCTATTTCAGTAAAGGATTATTTTGACTGCCTTTCGTTTCATCCATTGTTCCGACCTGCATATCGACAGCCCGTTTAAAGGATTCTCCGCGATCCGTCCCGACTGGGCCGATCGCCTGCGCGAAGCCCCATTGCGGTCGTTTCTGAAAATTGTTGATTTGGCAATATCGGAGCAGGTGGATGCGGTTCTGATTTCCGGTGATGTGTTCGACGGGGAGGATAAGAGCCTACAGGCGCAGTTCAAATTTCGGCGTGGTTTGCAGACCTTGTCTGAACATGGTATTCCCACCTTTATCGCGCACGGAAATCACGATCCGCTCAACACCTGGTCGACGACTCTGGATTGGCCTGAGAAGGTAAATGTGTTCCCCGGTTCCAGGGTGAGTTCTATTCCTGTTAAAAAAGATGGACGTACATTGGCCCATATTTACGGCACCAGTTTCCACCAGCGCGATGTGTTCGACAATCTGGCCCTGCAATTCAACCGGCAGCAGGAGGCTGGTTTTGCGGTGGCGGTATTGCATGCCAATGTCGGCGGCCATCCCGATCACGACCCGTATGCGCCCTGTGCAATGGATGATTTGGTAACGCGGGGAATGGATTACTGGGCGCTGGGTCATATTCATGCCCGCGAGGTGATGCGGCGGAGCAATCCGGCGATCGTGTATTGCGGCAATTCGCAGGGAAGATTTTTCAAGGAGTCGGGTCCCAAAGGATGTTATCTGGTGACTTTGAAGGAGGGGGCCGATCCCGATATTCAATTTATGGCCACCGATACGATCCGGTTTATGGAAGTCACCCTGGATCTTTCGTCCTGCGTGACGCCGGATGATGTCGTTGCAGAAATGATCGGCCAGTGTCAAATGCTGATGGAACAGGCCGAAGGCAGAAGCCTGGTGGTTCGGCAGACTCTCACCGGGCGAACGGAAGTTCATCCGCTTTTGCATAAGGGCGGAACCCTGAACAGTTTGAGGGATGAGGTCCTTCAAAATTTCCCCAACCGACGGGCCGGGCTGTGGCTGGAATTTCGACTGCATACGCGGGGAACTTACGATATCGATACCTTGACGCAGGGCCAGGATTTTATCGCGGATTTAATCGCGCTTTACGGCCGGCAGGCCGAACCGGAAAGTCTTCCGCAATGCCGGGAAGCCCTCAAGCCGTTGTTTCAATCCTGGGAGGGGGGGCATCTGCTTCCTGAATTCAGCGATGAGGAACTGCGTGAGATTTTACTCCAGGCGCGGAACCTGACACTCGATGAATTGGTGAGTGGGGACTGAATATTTTTATCCAAAACCAACCTTAATTTACTTCATGCAAATTCGCGAAATTCACATTAAACGGTTTGGCAAGTTTTCCGATTTCCGGGTGGCCCCGGTGTTGCCGGGCCTGAACGTGATTTACGGCCGGAACGAATTCGGGAAAACCACACTGCTGGAATTCATCCGCTGGGTCCTGTTCGGTTTTGAGAAAAAGCGGAAGGGAATGAACGCGTACACTCCAGTGGACGGCGGAGAACAATCCGGGTCCTTGATGTGTGAAATGGCCAACGGTGAACAGATTTTTATAACCCGTGCAGGAGGCACACTGGAGGGGCAGGTAAAAGTTCAAGCCGTGGACAGGGAGGGCGCGGGGCAGGCACACCTGGAGTCGTTTCTCGGACATGCCTCCCGCAAGATTTTCAAAAATATCTATGCCTTCGCGCTGGATGAACTGCAGGACCTGGACTCTCTGATGGAAGAGGAAATTAAGAACAAACTGCTGGGAGCCGGAATGGGGCTGGGACAGGTGTCCCTTACCGGTGTGGAGAAAGAAATCAACAGAAAGCGGGAGGAAATATTCAAGCTTCGCGGGTCCAACCCAGTCATGAACCAGAGACTTGGAGAAATCAAAAAACGGGAAGAGGATTTGCGTGCCCGTTCCAATGAAATGGATCGATACGATGAATTGAATAAAAAGATATGGGTGATGGAGAAAAAACTCCAGATGGGTGAGTCCGGGATGGAACAGCTGGAAGGAAACCGGCGCACCCTGGAATTGAAGAGAGAGTTGTTCCCCGACTTCATCGACCTGGAAGATAAAACCAGTCGCCTCAAGGAAATGGCTCCTGTTCCGGAGATGGAAGAAGAGAGCATGCTGGCGTTCGAAAAAAATCAGGCCAAAAGGGAGGATTTGAGTCAACGGCTTGAGGAAGAAAACGCCAAGCTCCGTCAATTGAAATCCAGGCGGGATTCTATTTCTTTCAATCAACGCCTTCTGGAGCGGGAAACCGAGGTTATGCAGCTGCGGCAACTTACGGAGCTGGTGCGATCTGCACAGGCGGATCAGCAGTCTGTCCAGCAGGAGCGTGAACAGTTGGAAGGGAAAATCCAGTCTGAAATGGAGGGGATCGGAAGCGACTGGAATGAAGCCGCTCTTTTGAATCTGGAATGGTCCGACTCCGAAAAACAATTTGTTCAAAAGCAGGAACAGGCCTTGTTTCATTCCGGACAATTTGTTTCCAATGTGAAGAATCGTTTGGAACTTCATGAAGAACAACAGGTGACGGATCGCCCCCGTCAGAAGGAACGGCCGGATAGCGTCCGGATTCTTTCCTGGCTGATGGTGATCGTCGGGGCATCGGCCGGCGGCTACGCCTTATTCAATGAAAATATGGAACTGAGTATTATTTTCGGGGCTGTGCTGGCGCTCGGTCTGGGGCTTTTGGCCTGGGCAACTCTGGCACGACCCGGGAACAGCCAGGAAGATCTTCTGGAAAATCTTTTGCGGGAGAAGTTGAAAAAGGCGGAGCACGATCTGCAGATCGATAAGGATATCTGGCGGCAGTGGGTGCAGGACAAAGGGCTCGATCCGGAAACCTCTCCCGAACGGTTCAGGGATATCCAGTTGCAGGTGCGCGAAGTCAAGAATTGGGTGGCTCAGAGAAAGAACCTGGATGAACGTATCGAACGGATGAATAAAAAGGAGGATGAAGCCGCAGAATTGGTTTCCACCCTGGCGGAATTTGCCGGTGAGATATGTCTCACAAGAGACCTGCTGGTGAACATTGAAGTCCTATGCCGTCAGTTCGATGACACCCAGAAGTATTTTGGCCAGGCGAGGGACCTGGATGCCCAGATCAGCGAACAGACAGGACGGGTGGAAAGTATTGTCGCCCAACTTCAGGCCCAGAACGAGTCATGGAATCATTTGCTCCGGTCCGCGGGAGTGGACAACGAGGAAGATTTTATCCGGCAGTGGCACCGCGCTCAGGAAAAACGATCCCTGGATCAATGCGTTCGGGACCTTCAGTTGAGAATCCAAAAGCGAGTGGGACTGGGGGAGTCTTTTCAAACTTTTATGGAATCCATGCGCGGCAGTAATCCGGAACAGCTTGAGCATGAATTGACGGACGTGGTTTCGAAGTTGGAACATCTCCAGGAAGAACAGGACCGGGCGAATCAACAAATCGGCCAGTTGCGTGGAGAAGCCTCCCAAATGGCTTCTTCAGAGGATTTGGCGCGTCTGCAAAATGAATTGGAGGCCGATAAGGAACTATTGAGGAATGAAGCCCGTGAATGGGCGGCCTACACCCTTGCATTGGAAATGCTGAGCCGGGGTAAGTCGCAATATGAAAAGGACCGCCAGCCCCAAGTATTTCAGGCGGCAGGCCGGATGTTTTCTCAAATCACCGAAGGTCATTATCAGGGAGTGGAAAAACCTCTGGAAAGTGATGAATTTCGGATTGTGCAGAAGACTGGCGGCTTCAAAAGTCCGGTCCAGCTCAGCCGGGGCACCCGGGAGCAGTTGTACCTGTCTTTGCGATTGGGATTGATCGAGGATTATGAAACCCGGGCTGAACCTTTGCCCATTGTAATGGATGACGTATTGGTCAATTTTGACGACACCCGGCGGAATCATGTATTGGACATTTTACGCGATTTTGCCAGGGACAGGCAGGTGATGATTCTGTCCTGTCATGAGTATTTACTGGAGACCTATTTAAAGTATGGCGCCCATCAGGTGCTTTTACAGAAAGAATAAGTACTTGTAAATTATTATCAAAAAAAGGTTGACCACGATTAAACATTATATTTATTATTCAGTAAAACTTTCAGAGGTCCCAGCGAACGATGAGCCCTAAAATGAACGTCAGTGATCCGACGGCCGAGGAAATCAAAAGCCTGATTCTGGAGAAAGCCATCGACCGCTTTGTTCGCTATGGGTTCGGCAAAACAACCATGGTGGAAATCGCCAAAGATTGCGGTATGTCCGCCGGCAATCTGTACCGGTATTTCGAGAGCAAATTTGATATCGGTGTGGGGGTGGCCCAGCAATATATATCCCAGGCGGAACAGATTTTAAGAGATGTGCTCCAGCGTCCCGGCCTGAGCCCCATTCAGAGGCTGGAAGCGTTTGTTCTGGAGAAACTGAAGTTCATGCACTCCCACATCGTCGAACAGCCGAATGTTCAGGATCTCGTGAACTATATCCTTGACGAGCGCTGGGATCTGGTGGAGCGCCACCGGGATGTCCAAAATTCCCTCATGTCCGAGATTCTTTCCGAAGGTAACCGCTCCGGCGAATTCAAAGTCGCCGATGTGGATCATACCGCCAACACGATTTATGCCATGACCACCAAATTCCGCCTGCCGCACTTTATCAAAAATATCACCATTGAAGAACTTGAGCTGGAAGCCAAGTCGGTTGTGGACTTGATGATCCAGGGGCTGAAGGGATAAACCGCTTATTGTCCCCGGCTTTTTCCTGAAACGTCTGAGTCTGAAGAGTATCTTGAGAATTCAGAGTTTAAGGTAAATGTAAACTCAAGAGATCATTTTCCAGCTAAATGTTTAGCGCATTAAAATTGGGTTTCAAATTCTGGAAACTCGGTTATCCTATGTAGTAATCATGTATGAAGTTTTTGAATTGGGAGACCCTGTAATGAAAAGAAAATTTTTATGGATTGTTTTATCGAGCGCCATCATTTTATCCGGTTGCATTATGAACCATCCCACCAATGCAGGTCCTGACGGTAACGCGACCAACTTAACGGTTGGTAAGGTGCAGGGAGAAATCAAGGAAGGTATGCCTGCTTCGGATGTGGCGGCTATTTTGGGTTCGCCCAATATCGTGACTACCGATGAAAAGCGGCGCGAGGTTTGGATGTATGACAAGGTTTCTTCCAACCGGGTAGATACCCGCAATTCAGCTTACGGAACACTGATCCTGTTTGGTGCCAGTAGTAGACAGAATGAAAGCACCAGTACTCAAAAAACCTTGACGATTATTATTTACTTTGATGAGAATAAAAAAGTTAGAGATTTCAAATATCACTACAGCCAGTTCTAAAGACCTTCTCAAGAGAGAGGTTTCTCATGGTTCCAGGTGGGTTTTCCTGCTTTTGCTGGGAGGTATCCTGTTCTCTGGCTGTATTCCCCCTGCAGCTACGCCGGAGAGCTTTTTCCAACTGACTCCCGAGAGCGCGAGGTATAAGGCCCAGCAAACCCGGACTTTTGATACCTCCGATGAGAAAGAATTGTTGTCAGCCTCCGCCGCGGTGCTTCAGGATTTGGGTTTCCAGATACAAGAAGTTTCCACGGATATGGGGATCCTTAAAGCCATGAAGGAACGGGGTGCACGGGAATACGGTCAGGAAATTGCCCAGGGTTTGGTGATGATATTGAGTATTTTCGCCCAGACGGTGGTCGTTTCACCGGTGGATGTGCATCAGCAGATCGCCGCCACTCTGGCTACGCGTCCGGTGGAAGGTGATTCATCGCGCTTTACAGTGCGCATTGTTTTCCATCGAACGGTTTGGAAGGGACATGGTCAAAGTGGGGATCATCATATTCCCCCGGGTATCCAGGAGATGGAAATGATCCATGATCCGATGATTTACCAGCAGTTTTTTGCCAAGTTATCCAAGTCTGTTTTTCTTGAGGCTCACGAAATCTGATGGGAGGAATATTGTGAACGGCCGTAAAAAAATACTGATCATCTTGGGTTTAATCTTTTCCTTGCAGGCATGTGCCGGAGCTCCCAAACCGCCGAAGGAACTGCTGTCTCTCGACGAGGCTCAGATGAAAATCCGGAGCTATCAAACGAGGGCATTTGACTTTAATGATCAGCAAAAAGTGATGCGCGGCGTGGTTGCCGCATTGCAGGATTTGGGCTTTATCGTGGAACGCGCCAACGGACCCATGGGACTGGTCACTGCCGGCAAGTTTGCAGGAGAGGGCTATAGCGGATTTGTGGAATTGACCGTAACGGTCCGACCGAAAGGCGACAGCCAGGTCGAAGTGAGGGTCAATGCCATTCTTAACACCAAACCCATTGAAGATCCGAAAATTTACCAAAACTTTTTTGCCGCTGTCCAGCGGTCACTGTTTCTTCCCGGCTGAGAAAACTGAATTCTGAACGGGTAAAGGCCCACGGGGTAAAAATTTTTATAGTTGGTTTATCGCCTGAGAGCTAATGAGATCACTTTCTGTTAAAAATAAAAGGGTTTTGCCTTGTGTGCTCCTGACGGCCAGTATCTTTTTGCAGGGATGCGCCATGCAGTGGGGCGCCGAGATCCAGTGGGACTCGAAGAGCCAGGTCCTGATGTCGGAAGACAGCCAGGTTAAAATGCGCGCCCTTCAGACTCGGATCTTTGATACCACGGATAAGGAAAAAACCATGCGGGCGGTGGTCCATACCCTTCAGGACCTGTTTTTCGATATTGATGTGTTGGATGATGAGTTGTGGGTGTTGTCCGGAAAAAAAATGTTTCATCACAGCGGGGGCTGGGAGGATCATCCGACTTACTACAACTACAAAACGGACAGTTTGATTCTGTTTTCGAGGAATTACCGGACCTATGGCCCCTTTCAGTATCGTAACGACCTCACCCGGATCACTATAACTATTCGCCCCAAAGGTACGACCCAGCTCAGGGTGCGTGCCAGTATTCAATACAACATTCGCGCAGTGGAAGACCCGGATTTGTATCAAAAGTTCTTTAAGACCTTGAGCCAATCCATGTTTCTTGCCGCCCAAACCGAATAAACACCCCGACACTTTCGTCTTACCAAATTCCATTCCAGGTCTATAATTATTTGATTTTAAAGATATTAATGTCTTTTGGGTCGACGTTTGAATTGTAAATATTTTGTAAAATATTTAATATTCTATTGTCTCTTTGTCAAAAATCCTTATATTGACGTTTGCGGGTTCGGTATTCCGCGTATTCAGTAATTTTATTTGGAAAAAATATTTTAAATTTCACAGACCGCAATTGAGTTAAAGAAAAAAATTTTAGAGAGCTATTTAACATTAAACGGAATATTAAAAATTAATTGAACTCAAAGATTTATAAACGGTTCATTGGACATAGCTGGTAATTACTCACTTTACGTAACAGGGACCTTATTTTTGACAAGGAGGAGTCATGAATACGATCGAACTGAGTGAAGATGACAAAAAAGCCAAACAATCTCTAGCTTTCCTTAAGAATCTTTTTGCCAGCCATTCGGAGCGGAATTTTGGTGTGCGGCTCTGGGATGGATCGTATCTACCTCCCGACCCTGGAAAAACACGTCGGTTTACCCTGGTCATTAATCATCCGGGTGCCTTGAGGAAGCTATTGTGGCACCCGACCGAATTGGGATTGGGTGAAGCCTATGTGTTTAAAGACCTGGATATCGAAGGGGACATGGAAGCGGCCCTGAAACTCCGGGAAGTTTTGGCCGGAATCCATCTCAATTGGCGGGAGAAAATTCCCTTCGCCAAATGGATGTTGTCCTTGCCGGCGACCGACAAGGCTTATAAATCTCATGCCGCGGTTCCGGTGAATGGCGATCCATCGGCCCGGGACCGGGTTCGCAAGGCCATCAGTTTTCATTACGATCTTCCGGTCCCCTTCTGGGAAAAGGTGCTGGACGATTCGATGCAGTATTCCTGCGCCTATTTTCATTCATGGGAAGAGGAGTTGACCAATGCCCAAATTCACAAGCTGGATTATATTTGCCGCAAGTTGATGTTGAAACCGGGTGAAACTCTGCTGGATGTGGGATGCGGCTGGGGCGGTTTGATTCTACACGCCGCCAAACACTACGGGGTTCAATCGCTGGGTATCACCCTCAGCCGGGAGCAGGCCGAGTTTGCCCGGGCACGGATTCGTGAGCAGGGACTGACCTCTCAATGCCGGGTGGAGTTGGTCGACTTCCGGGATCTGACGGGGACCGAACGCTTCGATAAAATCGCTTCTGTCGGTTCGGTCGAACATTTTCATACTTTTCTCGATGTTTATTTTCAAACCACCTGGCGCCTGCTGAAGCCGGGGGGATTGTTTCTCAATCACGGCATCGCGGTCGATTGCGCCTACTCGTTAAAACCGAATGCAACATCGTTCATGAACCGTTATGTTTTTCCCGATGGCGACCTGGTGCCTCTAAAAAAGACCATTAACCTTGCTGAGGACACCGGGTTCGAAGTTCGGGATGTGGAAAACCTGCGCGAGCATTATGCGCAGACCCTTAGGCTGTGGGTGGAGAACCTGGAGCGGAGGCAGGAAGCCATCCGGAAAATTTGCGGCGAAGTGACCTGGCGGATTTTTAAGTTGTATATGACCGCCTGTGCTCACAATTTCAGCATGGGGAACCTGCATTTGTTTCAGACCCTGATGGCGAAATCGGATCACGGCCGCACCCCGCTACCCGCGACCCGCAGCGATTGGTATGCTGAAGAATTTTAAGGCTTTATCAAATTCCGACAGGGTATGTAACGGGTTTTCCCTCAGGGGGAAAACACAGCAGATAAGATTGCTTTTTAGGTGGAATCGGGTTAGAAATGGGATGCCCACATGCCCGGCGGGTTCCCGTTCCTGCCGGATGGATTCAATAAGTCTTGCCAGGGAAAAATATCATGCCATTCAAAAACGCCGTTCGAATTTTGGGAGTTTATTTTTTGGCCGCAACCATGCTCTGGGTTCCCACCGTTGCCCAGGCGGAAATGCTGAGCACCCAGAAAGCGATTCAATCACTGACCAACAACGCTCAAAAGCGCGAGTGGCTGACTTCCATGGTGTTGCGCGAGGAAGTGCGGGGACGCCTGCAGGAATATGGCGTGTCCGGTGCCGAGGCGTTGAATCGGGTCAACAGCATGACCGATGATGAGGTCGCCCTGATCATTGATCAAGTTGAACAGTATGCCGCCGCGGGTGATCCTCTTTGGAGAATGTCAGGGGAGAAGGACGCGGGTTATATTTTCACCATTATCGTAGCTTTGCTGGTAATGGGTTGTCTGGCGGCCTGCTGGCTCATCTTTATTTAAGTAAAAGTGATGAGAAGGTTTGTTTCCCCATATCTGCGGGAATTTCTATGGATCGCCTTGATTTTTCTGGGTTGGACCGGTTGCGCTACGTCTCCGCCGAGAGTGGAACTGCCTGCATCTCTTGATATTCCCCATAGGACTGAACTTACGGAAGTCCCGTTCCATGCCCAGGGGAAATACCAGTGCGGTCCCGCATCCCTGGCCATGACCCTGGAGTGGTCCGGTGTTTCCGTTACCCCCGAAGAATTGAAACCCGAAGTTTATACCCCGAGTCGAGAGGGAAGCCTGCCGCCGGATATGATCGGTTCGGCACGCCGTCACGGCCGCATTGCCTACCCGATTCACCGCATTGAAGATGTATTGAGGGAAGTCGCCGGAGGTCACCCCGTTATTGTCTTGCAGAAACTGGATTCGTGGTTCCGGACGAGTTGGCATTACGCAGTAGTCATCGGTTACGATCTTAATAAGCATCAAATCATTTTGCACTCCGGTCTGGAAGAGAGGGAAGTGCTGTCGGTCGACGAGTTTACTCAAACCTGGCAGCCGGGAGGGCAATGGGCCATCGTGACGCTTTCCCCGGAAACATTTCCAGCCACGGTCCAGGAAGAAACTTATCTCAAAGCCGTTATCGGACTGGAGCAGACCCAACGCTGGCCCGAGGCGGAACAGGCTTATGACAGGGCGGCGGTCCGCTGGCCGCGCAACCCGACGGCCTGGATTGGTCTCGGCAACAGCCGCTATGCCCTGGGTAACCTGGCGGGAGCGGAGAAAGCGTTTCGTCAAGCGGTCGATGTCGCTCCGCAAATGGGAGCGGCCCATAATAACCTTGCTCACGTATTGATGGAATTGGATCGCCCCGAAGAGGCCCTGATCGTCATCCATCAGGCGATCCGCCTGGGGGGTCCGCAAGCGGATACCTTCCAAAAAACTCTTGACGAAATCCTCAAGCGAAGAGACGGTTGATACCCCGGACCTCTACTCCTTTCAGCTTGTTCTGCCCGAAAAAATTTGACACTATGGAGGAAGTCCAACCCAATCCCGAGGTCCCATGCGCCGTTTGCTCAGTCTTTTAGTCGCAATACCTTTCTTCCTGTTGCTTTTACTCCCGGCTCCGGGGAGAGCCGCCAATGTGTTCAATGTCCTGTCGCTGCAAAAAATGGAATTGGAGGAAACGCGGGGCATAGCCAGCCTGGAATGTTTTCCCTTCATTATTAACATCGGCTCAAACGCGGATGAGGCGGAACGGGTCCGTCAATGCCTGACTGGAATCACCACCCTTTCATCCGCCCTTGAGGAAGTGCCGGATGCCGGTTTGCGAATCGTTGGCATCAGCACCCGTTTTCTGCGGAGCGGCGGGTTTCAGTCCCTGTTGGTGCCGTGGGACGCAACGAAAGAAGATATGGTTCGGGCTTTGCGTGATAATCCTCCGCTGGAGGAGCAGAAGCGGTTTATCGCAAAGGTTCAAGACCTGAAAAAACAGATCCAATCCGGCCTGCATATCCGGCAGTTGTATTGCACCTTCAAGATTTCCAACGAACAGTGTCTGCGCGGCTATCAAACCCTGGCGGAAGTGGAACCCGGCCGCGCCATGAGCCGCATATCGTGGGCGGCGGTCGCCGTCACCGATTCGCATCTTACGGAAAAAGATCCCGCTGTGCTGACCTTGAAATTCGATGATACGGTTGAGACGATGGCCGGGCGACTGACTCAGGATCCTGCCGCCGAGGAATGGAAGCGCCAGAAAAAGGTTTATGCGGAAATACAAAAACAATACGGCAAGGCATTTAAGGCTTTGAATCTACCCAACTTTTTCTGCGACCCGGGTCTGGTACAGGATGAATGCCTGGAAGGCGCGAAAAATTTTAATGAAGCGGTCAAGGATTCGGGAATGCGGCAAAAACTCTGGGGCACGGTGACGGTTCACAAATACAACACGCTGATTAAAAGCGATCATGATGACGTGTTCCGCTACGATCTTACACCCGCAGAAATCATTCGCGTGTTTTCTGAAAAACCCGATCAGTCTCAAATGCAGGTCAGTATCACCCTCGCCGAAAAGCTGGAGAAGCGGACCAAAAATAATTCCACCGGTCTGCGTGCCGTATGCGATCTGGAAGGTTTGCGGTCCGCGGATTGCGCGCAGGGATTCGAGAAGTTTATCTCGTTTGTGCGGGAGCATCGCGAGTACCGCGTGGCTCCTCCCTTCACCGATGTCATGTTTATCGATGGCGCCCGGCTCGAGCGGGTGAATTTCGCGTTAAACTCCAAGGTGCGCCACAGTTATATTTATCTCGACGTCCACAGCTCCACGGAGGAAATGGCAGAACACCTCCGCCGTTTTGGCGTCTCCAAAAACTGATTCCGAATAATTGTTGCCACCCTCGCCAGAGGGCGGCCTGGGCGGAGCGATCAGTTGTCGCGTACGGCGTTGGGAAGCAGAGGGTGTTTGGTGGTGTAATCCGGGCGGGTCAGTACCAATTGCTTGCCGGTTTTCAGTCGCGGATGAATAATCAGCGGTGCCAGAAAATTGCCCGTCATCCGCCGGTAATCCTCCGGAATCGTCACAATGACACGGGTGTAAAACGTATCGTCATCCGCCAGGCCGATGGCGCGCCTGTCTTCGGGGTTCAGCGTCACTGTGTAGTCCGGCGCGAAAGGGGCGGGGTCGGCGACCACGAATGCCAGTTCCGGGGTGGCAAGGGACTGCAACCACTCCAGCGGGGAGTCGACATGGGGATCGAGCGGGAGAAGGGCAAACCGCGTTTCCTGCTCGAATCCGTAAAGGCCTTCGGGAATGTTCAGAATGGCGTCGTCGGTGACTTCAAATTCGCCGAAACGTTTCGAATGGTATTTCATGATTGCAATTGGTCCTTGGCCCATCGGCCGACCAGGGAGGGATCAAAGGATCCTGCGGCGGCGGCTTGGCGGTTTTCTTCCAGAATTTTTACCAGAATTTCCTGCCGATGCACTTTGACGTCACCGGGGGCTTCAATTCCCAGCCGGACGGTTTTACCCTTCACCTCCAGCACGGTGATGCGAATGTTGTCGTTAATGGCAATACTTTCGCCGATTTTCCGGGTGAGCACCAGCATAAGAGAGGCCGAGGGAGAGAGGTGGACGGGCGCACATTGTCCCGGAAATTATACCAAAAAAAACAATATTTTCAGGGGAAATACCCAGGTGGGGAATCCATTTGACAGGGTAGGGCCTTTGTGATAATTTCCCTAACTTCGCCTGTACTCAGTCGAAACCAGAGATGCACAACAAGCCGGGGTAGCTCAGTCGGTAGAGCAGAGGACTGAAAATCCTCGTGTCGGCGGTTCGATTCCGTCCCCCGGCACCACTCAATATAAAGGGTTAGAGGCTTACGCCTCTAACCCTGTTTTTTTGCGTGAGATTAGTAGAATTGTGCGGGAAAACCCGCCCGTTAACCGCTGTATGGATTAACAGACTGCAAAGGGCAATCCTGCAGATTTCATCCGTTATCAGACAAAGGTACCACTGGCTGAATGAAACAGGGCGCTTGCGTTGTCGAGTCGTTCGAGCTGGTCGGAAGTCAGCGTAAGGTCTCCGGCGGCACAAAATTCCTTCACCTGATCCGGTTTGCGCGATCCGACCACAGTGGTGATGATATTTTTTCGCTGGATCACCCAAGCGAGCGCCACGTTGATGGGAGCCGTATTGATTTCCTGTGCAACTTCATGAACAGTCTGGCGCACGATTTTCGAATCAGTAAATTGAGGATGGTGATACAGGTAATATTCCCGGCGGGCGGGTGCCTTTAAAGCTTCTTCATCGATTCGGTCGGCTAACAGGCCGCGGGCACTGGCCGCGTAGGCCATGTAACCGATACCGGCCCTTTCGCATTTTTTTAAATGTTCTCCTTCGTACCTGCGCTGGAGCAGGTTATAAGGAACCTGATTGGCGGTGAACAACGAGGCGTTGCCTGCCATCAGACCAATATCACTTTCCCGGAAATTCGAGATACCTATGGTACGGGCCTTGCCGCTTTCTTTGAGGGCCGCCATGATGTCGCACATCTTCCCGGTCTTTACCATGGTGTCTAGATACATGCCCGGCCAGTGGACCATGTACATATCGACATAATCCCTGCCAAGCGCTTTCAACGTTCCCTCCAGGCGTGACTGGTAAGCTTCGAGTGTCATTTCAGCATCGGGCCAGATTTTGGAAATGATGAGCACATCGTTTTTGCGGGAGCCCAGGGCCTTGCCGAGGCGGCGTTCGGATTCCCCGTCGCCATATCCCTCGGCGGTATCAAACGCCATGATGCCACCCTCCAGGGCGGTCTTCACTACACGGTCGGCTTCTTCTGCCGAACACACGTCTCCCCATGCTTCGCTGGGGGCAATCTGAAGACAGCCAAGGGTTAGGGCTGTCCAGGGAATATCCAGTCCTTCAACTTTTATCGAACGCATTATTTCACCGTCAGAGTTAAACGCCGGTTGCGGAAGCCCGGATCGTTCCAGTGGGCTTCTTACGCCAGCGGTTTGGTTTTATGTTAAATGAAAACCACGGTAGCATGCTTTTGGGAAGGAGACAACCCGATGTTGCAAGAGGAGAGATATTGCAGTCGGGAACAGAGTTCAGCTCTGAATATTAGTTTGAAGTTGTAATCGGAAGTTTACTTTGGTTCGCGAGTCGGCACCGCCATCCTGATTCAAAAGATTAAGTTATATATGAAAACTCATTATAAGATTTCCGTTATGAGCCGTAATTTTTTTTTCTGGTCCTTTTGATCGAAACTCAAACGGTGGAGAAAACAGATCCAATTCCTCTGTCATTGTTACGATCCCGTTCTCCAAGCCCACCCTGTGAAGAGTTAAAGAAAGGTTTTAAATCGTACAAATTTTGGTTAATCAAAAGTCGGAAATATTGCAAAAGGTAAGGAGTAAGGCGGATTATTTTCGGGGCAGGGAGGGTTTTATTTAAACCAGTCTTCCACGTAAAACTTTACACCCATTTCAAAATGATGGATTTCCAGGCGTTCCAACTTAATTGCATCATAGTCGGGCCGAATGGTTCCCATAAAGCGGTACCCCACCAGAATATCCATGCTCTCCCCGACTTCTAAGTTGAGTCCCACCATCGCTTGATACATGTAGGTAAACAGATCGCGGACTCCGAAGTCCGGTTGAGCCCCGTCGATGGATCCCACATCTAATACATGGTAGGCGCCGCCGACTCCCAGTCCGGCGTAAGGGGTGATGAAGGATTCTCCGCGGAAGTCACGGACCACATTCACAAACCCGGAGGTTATTGCCAGGTTCCCTTCTATCGGAGTGCTTGCAGGAGAGCCGATTTGATCCAGCGCTAAATCCCGATGTCCGAACTCAATTTCCATTCGCCAGTTGGAATCCGTCAACCATCCCAAGGCACCCACCACCCCGTATCCAATTTTGGTTTGCAGTTTCGGATCTGGGAAGTTAAATGCTGGGTTTCCTGTGCCGGCCGCCGAAGCGATAGTGGCGCCATCGGCCCCTGCCACCATTCCAGACAGACTGAAATAGGGCTGGCCCGCCAAAAAACCCTCGGCCACCGCAGGAGCGGGCCCATGAAGTGAAAAAATAAGTAATAAGGTAGCGAATATTGTCCGGGAAACTCTCTGTAATCGCTCCAAAAATATACAAGAATAGCAATTCATTAATTATTCCTTAATTGGGCTGGTCATGTGATTGGATTCGCCCGAATTTATCAAAACCTAAAAGAAAGTCAATTAATTTAATTATATTCATTCAATAGTATTGAATTTTCGGCACTTTTATGGGAATAAATTTTACAAAAAATTATCTCTATAAGTATAAATACCCCATCGCGGGGATAATATTGGGAGTAAGGACATCACTTATAAGTCCAAAAGTAAAGTTTAAGATTCATGTGTAAATCTAAACGATTTTCCTGTTTTGGGTTGAGGGATCAATATAATTCTGTTTTATGATGCCATTTTCAAAGTTTTTTTTTTCGCGACCTCACGTGTAGATTTTAAAAAGCGATTGATTTATTAATCAAATAATCAATATTTTCATTTACAGACAAGGAAAATGCTTGAAAAACGCCTTGTTAGGGTATTGACATTAAAAATAGGTTGGCCTAAATTGTGCGCATTAACCCAGTAGGGTTATTAAGATTGACAGTAATTTATGATGGGTTTTGATCAGGACGACGGCTCTACTGAGTTTTATCCAATGCTGAGGAGGAAGGTCTGGTTGGCCGGGATATTAAGTGTCCGACTTGCAAAAGAAAAAATACACTATCTGAGCAATGAAGGGCTGATGATTACCAGGAACAGAAATATCGAATCCCCTGTCTGGAGAAACGCATGCCATTTGTAAATAGTTTAAAGAAAAAGTATTTTTTTAATGAAGATTAAAGTGGTTACTGAAGCTCTGTAACTGAAATTCTTATAATCTTATAATAAAAAGAGGGGCAATTCATGGAATCGCATTCCAAGTGCTCAGAAAGAGTTCCATCCCAACATGCCACAAGAGCCGTATCCCAAAAGAAAAGAGTGCGAGGGGTAGGAATTTCCAGTCACATTGCTTTCCTTGTATCAGTTTTCTTGTTTTTCCTCCCTATCAAAGCCTTTTCTTCGAGTATCTCTGATTTGATATCCGGTTTAGACGTAAGCAACGTTGATGGCGGGGCGGCCTTCATCGAGCAGGCGGCCGATCCAGCGATCACAGACCTGGGTTTGGTGGATTCTATCGCAGATGTATATCAAACCGGGGATGGCAATACCTCTGAGATTGACCAAGCGGGATCGAATGCATTGGTTTTTGTCCAGCAACAGGGCGATGGCAATATCGCCTCCATTCACCAGGCTAGTCTGGGCGATGGGTCAGACGACGCCATCATGCTGTTCCAGATTGGTTATGGAAACGATGCGACTTTAAGTTCCTCCGGATATGGCAACCGCATTCTTGCCAAACAGGTGGGATTAGGGAATCTCTCCAACATAGAGCAGGATGGAATAAGCAACCTGGCTCTCCAGATTCAGGATGGTGTGGGGAACGACGCTTCCATCACTCAATTGGGCAACCAGCATATTGCCACGGTTTCCCAGAACCAGGCCGACAACATCGCCTCCATTCTACAAGATGGGTTCCAAAACGAAGCGCATGTCAGTCAAATGGGTTCCGGTAACCAGGCTTATATCACTCAAGCGGGCGATGGTGTGATCCCAGACCCGACCGTTCCTGAGCATAGTCACGGTCACGGTAATGCCCATCGGCCTAACAACGGCCACCACTATTTGCATTGCCACGGTCCGCAACACGCCTGCGAAACGGGTGAAGATATCATTGTGGCCAACCAGTTTAATTTTGCTGAAATCGAGCAGGACGGTATAGAAAATCTCGGTTCCATTGTTCAGCATGGCGAATCAAATACTGCCGGAATTTATCAATACGGTACGAACGAAGCGGATATTTTCCAAAACGGTATCGGCAATTTAGCGCAGGTTCTCCAGTCGGGTTCCGGAAACCTGGCTGAAATCACACAGAATGGTGTCGGCAACGAAGCAGAAATAAGCCAGTTAGGTAGCAATAATGCCGGATCGGTTGTCCAGATCGGCGATGGCCATTCGGTAAGCGTATTTCAGACTGGGAATGGTAATAACTTCAGCATTATTCAGGATTGATTATGAAAACCAGAAAACTGTTCAAAAATATGATGAGCATTGCAATAGCCGCCGCTACCTGGTTTCTGTTCATCGGCGGAGTATTTGCCGGCAACACGGCCACCATCAACCAAACCGGAGGCGGGATGGCAGAAATCAAACAGTCCGGCAAGGGAAATACCGCCCACATTGTGCAGAGCGGCCCTTCCCTCGTGTCGCAAAAGACCAATACCCGCAAGCAAAGGGGAAACAGAAGCGTTATCCGCCAGTCGGGCGACCATAATGTGGCCCGCCAGACACAAAGCGGGGAGGATAACGTTGGCCTCGTCGACCAACAAGGCGAGTCCAATACCGTCACCCAGCAACAGACCGGCAAGCGCAACCTGGCCGCCGCTGTGCAGGAAGGTGATAGCAACTTCATTGCCCATTCACAAACGGGCGACGGGCACATGCATACAATAATTGAGGTCGGAGACGGTAAAACCATCACGGTTTCCCAATCCGGTCAGGAAACGAATAAGAAGTAAAGATTGAGGGAAAAATGATGATTCGAAAGGAGGTGGAAGTGTTGATGATTAGAACAACTAAATTTGCTGTGCTGTTTCTGATTCTCATCGTGATCTTTTTAGGTGTGCAGATGGGTTTCGCGGGAAACACGGGAAATGTGGACCAAACCGGATTTGATAACGATGCTTTTATAGATCAGACCGGCGATGGGCACCATGCGGAGATATTTCAAGATGGTGACAATAACGGTGGTTTTGGCGGTCCTGATTCCTCTTCCGCCAGCATTGTCCAGATCAACTCGGGAGCGATAGATCCGCGATGTATCGATAACCCCCTCCGGGATGGATGTGGAGGAAATGGAGAACCGGCTGAAGGTAACGATGGTTACATCGAGCAAACCGGAAATTCCAACAAGGCCGACATTTACCAGGAAGGCAATGGCAATGGCGGCATGGGGGGGAATACCGGAACTGCGGCAACTATCGTCCAGAACGGGAATAGCAATACCGGTGGAGTCATCCAGGTTGGGAACCATAACAGTGCCGACATCAGCCAGACCGGCGATGAAAATGAAGGCGCTATCAACCAGCAGGGTGATGACAATCTGGCCAAGGTCATTCAAGGCGATCCGGGTGATCTGAATTCGGCCGACGTTCAACAATTAGGTAATGATAACGAAAGTATCGTTACCCAGTTGGGGAATATGAACACGGCTTTGGTAGAGCAGCTCGGGGATGACAACCAGGCTGGGATCAGTCAGACGGGAGACGGTAATTCAAGCACCGTTCTTCAAACGGGAAATAATAACAGCGCCACGGTAATCCAGAACTCTTTATAGATTTCCGTGGGAATCAATAATGTGGCTTTTTTTTGTAACTGGAAGTAACTCATAAAAGGAGAATTAAAATGAGTAAGCAAATTTCAAGAATTTTAGCGGTTTTAACCCTTCTGGTATTCACCTCCGGGCTGGCCTTCGCAGGCAACACCGGTAATGTGACCCAGACGGGAAATGACAACGTAGCCACCACGCATCAGACGGGGGACCTCAACACTTCTGATGTCGTCCAAACGGGTAATGACAACGATTCGGACGTGGACCAGGTGGGTAATGGAAACCAGGGGGATGTGACCCAGGTCGGTGACGAAAATACCGCTGATATCACCCAGAACGGTAATGACAACACCGCTTCCGTCACGCAAAACTCAAGCTTCAATGGGGATTTCACCGCTGGTAACTGGAATGGCCGCATCAATCAGGTTGGCGATGATAACGATGCGCATATTACCCAGAACGCGGATAGCCAAACTTACGCCCACATTCAGCAAACGGGTGATGGAAATACCGGCTCTATCGAGCAGGATGGCGGTTCAGGCAATAACGCCGATATGCACCAGGAAGGTAATGGCAACACGGCCCATATGTCTCAATCCGGTAACAACAACCACGGTATGGACCTGGGTGCACGTTCGGCCTCTGCCACTTCTGCCAGCATTCGCCAGACTGGGAACGACAACACCGTTATTTATTTCGACCAGGATGGTGATGACAATTCCGGTGACGTTCTGCAGGTGGGCGATAATAACTCCACCATGCTCAGTCAGATTGGTAATTTGAATGATGCCAAGGTGATCCAGACGGGTAACAACAACGGCAATATCTTCTCTGGTGCCGACCAGGTAGGCGATAATAACTTTGCCCGTGTGACGGTTACGGGTAATAACAACGGTTACAATCACACCGATCAGGTTGGAAACAACAACGATGCAGTTATCGACCAATTGGGTGATGATAATAACGCCGATTTGCATCAGATTGGTAACACGAATGAGGGTACCATCAACCAGGAAGGCAACGGTAATAATGCTGGATTCGCACCTATCCGCGGTATTTTTCAGGATGGAGATAATAACCTTGCTCTGCTGGACCAGTTCGGAGATAACAATACCGGAAGGATCGTTCAAGAAGGTGATTGGAACGATGCCGAAGTGGACCAGGATGGTAACAACAACACCGGTCGAGTTGATCAGACTGGTTTTTCCAATGATGCTTTCACCGATCAAAATGGTGATGGCCATAGCAGTAACGTAGTACAATCTGGTAATTTCAACAATTCTCTGGTTGTTCAGAATCCGTAATTGGGATTCTGGTAAGCCAGAATTGAGAAAAGTGTAGCGGGGGCCGGAAGGGGCATTTCCCTTCCGGCTTTCCCTGATTTTCTATGAGGTTTTTATGCATGGGAGATTGGGGAAAGCCGAACACCGCGTATCAGGAGAATGACTTGGAGGCATGGGAATGGTATTACCGTTTCGTGCCTTTTTGTTTAGAATCGGGCCTGAAGGGAAATGGTGAGATTTTCAATCCGCTTGTTTCTGGAAGGTTTGTATATTGGATATGATATAAGATAGGTTACTCTTTAGCAGATTGATCAATGGGCTTGAAAACCATGACTGCATTGAAAGCGGAATTTTGCAGAAGCTACCGGCTATTTTTTTTTACCTTGGGGAATTTTGCCTTGATCGGGATGTTAATTGGGTTCACTCCCGAGGGTAGCGCCGCACAGGATAGAGATGCTACCGATGAAGGACTGGAAATTTCCGGATTGGTATTGGATGAAACCAAGACCAAACCGGGACGGGATTTTTATGAATACTTCACTACTTACTGGCAGGAAGTAAAGGGGTTACAGTACACGATAATCGTTTCGGAATTGCCCGATACCACACGCGGTACCTTTATATTCGTAAAGGTGAACGATACCCTGGTGTATCAGCAGAGGTTGAATCCCAGACCAGATGTCATTGAGAATGCCAGTAAACAGGCGGTGAGGCAGGTTGGTGTGCATATGTTCCAGCAATTAACCGCACAAAAGCAATTGGAAGAAGAATTTCAATTTTAATGAGGTATGAACCATGAATAAACACCTTATAATCGGTTTTAGTTTGTTACTTGGAATTTGGATGATGATCGGGGATGTTTGGGCGGCCGAAATCCGGTACCAGCCGGTAAACCCTAATTTTGGGGGTAATCCATTCAATGCCGCGCCTCTTCAGAGTAACGCCAATGCCCAAAATAGCTTTACAGATCCCAATAGAACGCAACGGGCCAGGCAGACCTTTCAACAAAGACTGGATAGCCTTGTATTAAATCAGATCGCCCGGGAACTGTTGGGCAATATTACCGATCCTGCGACGGGAGAATTGATTCCAGGAACCATCAACACGGGGCTGAGTACCATTACCATAACCGATCTGATAACTTCGTTGCAGGTTGTAATTGTCAACAACGAAACGGGTGAGACGACCACCGTCTTGGTGCCTAATTGATTTAAGCTGAACAGAGGGGGAACAGTAGTATGTGGCAGGGAAATAAACTTCGGTGTTTTAAGTTTATAGCATTCATTCTTTTCTTGGATCTATTCGTTGGCTGTTCGGCTAAAATCCAGCCGATTAAGTCTGATAAAGCACAATTGGAATACAAGACCCAGGTCTATGAGGATCTGGTTTCCCTTCCGCCCCCAACGGAACCGATTATTTTGGTGGTCTACAAATTCCGGGATCAGACCGGCCAGTACAAGCCGGGCACCGGGACCACCGGTTGGTCCACCGCCGTCACCCAGGGGGCCACCTCCATGCTGATCAAGGCCCTGCAGGATGCCGGAGCCGGCAAGTGGTTCACCATTCTTGAACGGGAAGCGCTACCCAATCTGTTGAACGAGAGGAAGATTATCCGTCAAACCCGGAAACAATACGAGGGTGATGCTAAAAATGGCAGTCCTGCTTTGCCTCCCTTGTTGTTTGCACCCATTCTTCTGGAGGGGGGTATTATTTCCTATGAAAGTAATCTGTTGACAGGTGGTCTCGGAGCACGGTATTTAGGAATCGGAGGCAGTACCCAGTATTCCAGAGATACAGTGACCATTTATCTCCGGGCCGTTTCGGTTAAAAACGGTCGCATTATAAAATCCGTCAACACCAGCAAAACCATTTTTTCATTTGCCCTGGAAGGTTCGGTCTTTAAATTTATTGCGTTTCAGGAGCTTCTCGAAGCCGAGGCTGGGTTCACCACTAACGAGCCGCCGCAAATGGCGGTCCTGGAGGCGATTGAAAAAGCGGTTTACAGCATGATTATCGAAGGAGTCACCGAGGGACTTTGGTCGTTCCAAGACCCGGCGCGGGGCAGGCAGTATGTTAAAAAATATTTAAAGGAAAAATACGCCACGGTGTACGCTAAGTTTGATAAAAATGGGAAGCTGAAATCCATTGTCGCTAACGGTGAGGAAAAATATGTGCCGGATAAACAGCCGCGCCGGCGCTGAACCCAGAGCCCGACGAGCGTTCTGTCCGTTCTCCCTCCCTTGTTGTGGAAGAGTTATTCAGGAAAAATCGTTTAGGTTTATTAACAATTGATATCGAAGGTGCCTACGATATCAAACGTGCCGGTGTATATTCCGCCCAACTGGCCAGCGGGGAGAGCCACGGTTCCGCCGACAGCAACCACATCGTTCCCTGCGGTCCCTACGTAGGTACATCCTCCTGCTCCGGTCGTGCCTCCCGGCCCGGTGCAGGTGAGGTTGGACAGTACCAGGTTGGCGCCGGGGCCTGTCAGAAATCCGTTGGTCAGTGTTATTGTGGTGACGGCACCCACACAGGAGTTTACCGAGATCAGCGCCTGGGTGGTTCCACCCAGCGACGTGACGGTGCCGGTAAGGCTGACGGCACCGGTTTCTGATACGGTAATGGTACCTCCGGTCACTCCGGCGGAAAGAGGACCAAACGCCAGAGGTTGGACTTCGGTAAAAACGGCTTGTTTTGGGGGTCCCTGTAAATGCCAGGGAAGGTGATGAGCCTCCGCTTGAGAGGGTAAAACCTGTAGCAACACCGTGAACAGAAAACCCGCCAGTATTTTTGAGCTGTGCTTCAAATTTATATCCAGGTAAAGTTGCTGTCCGTTAGTTTTCATTGCGAGAGTCCCCGCTGAACTCTTGAAGCAGTTGAGGCCTCAGGGTCAGCAGGGACGTCGCAATGCAATTCATCCAGCAGGTTGCCGATCAATAGGCGGCAACCACTTCCAGGGTTCCTGAGTATACACCGACAGGTTGACTGGCGCCGACGGTAAGTTTGCCGCCGATCTGAACGTCATCGGTGGTGGTGGCATTGGAGCTGAAGGTACAGGCTCCATTGTCTGCGCCCAAAACACCTGCCGGTCCCAGGCAGTTGCCGACGACCGCCATGGAGTTACCGCCGGAAATCAGAGTGGTGCCTGTTACGCTCACGGTTACTGGGGTGCCTCCGGCAAAACCGCTGGTATCTAAACGGGCCACGCCGCCGACCTCACTACCCAGATGGACGACATCACCACTGACAGAGACGGTGCCGCCGGCGTCAAAGGTAACCACTCCGCCTACAGCGCCTACAGAAAATTTGCCAAAATTGAGCGGAGTCTGCTCCGTGACAGTGATTGCCGTGACCACTTCCGCCGTGGTGGTTATGGGTGTGGCGCTGGCATTGCAGGCCAGCAGGAACACAAACATAAACCCTGTGATAATAAAAGACTTTCTATAAAACTTTTTAAACATAATTACCTCCTAAATTACATTGCTAAAAATCCCCAACTGGGTACAAAAAATATATTTGAGGAACCTATTGATTTTAATTGCTAGTTAATGTAACTCTATTGTCCCATTTAACGCGTACTATTGGATGAGTGCGATTCACCTGGATTTTTTGAATGTCCAGATGGCGATGAACCTGATAGTCCCTGAAACGCACTTTTTCAAACAGAAAAAATCCATCGAACTCGGCCTGCGTGGTATCGATAACTTTGCCGTCGGCCATCAGTTCGATCACTTCGCCCGGCTCGGCCACGCCTTCAATTTCTCCGGTCTCCCAAACGGGAATGTTCATGGTGTTGATATGGCTCGGGCGCGGCCGCACCGCCACCGGAGGGGGCGTAACCATGAAGGGATCGGGCAGGCTTTTGTCGTCTATTTTTATTCGTGTCAAACGGTAGGCCGGTGCCTTAAGAGCCACCATGCCGCTTTCATCAGACACGTCGGATTGATTTTCCAGTTTCACATTTTCAATGAGCTCATCGGTTTCGCTGTTATACACGCCATCCTGATCATGATCGAGGAACACGCGGACGTTGACGGTTCCCAGACTGGTGCCTGGATTTCGGTGCATGTGATAAGCCCCCTGGGTATTCGGGCTTAATGAAAAGGAAACTGAGGCATTAAGCATATAGTCTCCGTTTGAGGAGTAACTTCCGGTGATGCCCACTCCAGCTTTTTTGCCTTCCCACAGGATACTCTGGCTGACGGTGAAATTTTCGTCATCGGTCATATTTTTAATGACGTCCATTCTCAGCGTCACTTCCCTGTTTGGCTTGTAATCCAGCCGTCCCCGGATATTCCGGATTTCCATTTCCGGTTTAACGTCGTAATTCAGGTGCGCGCGTAATAATAAATTGGGATTGATCCTGCCTGTTGCGATCAGGTTGCCACGGATAAACTCGGTGCCGCCGCCGTAGTTGGCCTGTAGGTCATGGGTGAGTGTGACCTGGTGGATGTAACCCGATACTTTGCCTTTGAATTCATGACGCGTCACATCGAAGGTGTCTATCCAGCGTTGGGCCGAGGCTTCAACAAACACCGGGCCGAAGCCTCTATTGAATTTAATATTGTGTCGTCTTTTCAAATTGGGTTCGCGATCGGTTTTTAAATCAAAAAACTCCACATGCTGGTATTGCACTCCCCAGCCCATAATGCGGCGAAGAAAAGAATACTGAACTCCAGAACCTCCGGCATCATCGGCAAGGAAGTCCATCTTCATGGATCCGCCCAGTAACGAAGCGATATACCCGGTTTTAGCAAGGGTTCTTTGTTCCTGCAGGACCGAAGAGTATGAAATCAGGGAGGCGGTCAGCGTAAGCTCTGAGGAAACTCCATAATAAACTTCTCCAAATCCCCGGAAACCACTGACGTGGAATCGCGTCTGGCTGTTGCGGCCGAGAAAAATATTTTCTCCCTGATCAATGGCGCTGAAGCGAAACCACATTTCCCCCGGCGGCGCCATGCTTTGACCAATGTTCACCGGCCGGGTCTCCGTTCGGACTTGACCCTGGGGGCCGTAAAATTTGAGGACGATGTCGTTTTCTCCGAACAGTAGAGGAATATCCTGAAACATGTAGCGCCCGGTCCCGTTACTGGTTCTGAAATCCAACAGGGTGTTTCCCCGATAGAGCTCGACCTCCCATCCATCCAGTAGATCGCCTGTCAGGGTTTCCGTATCGAACTGGCTGGCATTCTGCATGGGAAAGGTCGAAAAATTAATTCCTCGTCCGGCTTCTGCCTGGGCGACCAACTCGATGGGCGGAGCGACCACGTCTCCGACCCGGACAAACCAGTCCGGATGGAACCGTTCCCAGGAAACCCTCAGGTCCGTCAGCCGTTCATTATCCAATCCCCTTCCGAAAATATTTGCAGTGCCGAACAAAGCCTCGGACGCTCCCTTGAAACTGTAATTGTATCTCTCATCACCGTTCTTGAAATAACTGGCTGAAAAATCGAAGGACGGAGGACCCAGCAGACCGTACTCAAAGTCGACGATGGGAGTGTCTTCTGTGATTTGATTGCCGGGAATAAACGCATGGAGCTGTTCCCGTTTCCATCTTTTCTCCACCGGAAGATCGCCCTGTCCTTTGATAAAAAGAACCTGCTTCTTCTCGGAGTAAGTGAATTTCGCCGGGAACATGGTTTCCAGCGCCTGAAGTGTCGCGAGAGCGTGGCGGTTTTCGGTTATGGGCGCTTCAACCAGCCGGGAAATTTCATCCATTTTGAGATAAATCGATCCGTCTTTTTCCTGCGCTTCGATGACTTCCGTCAGCATGCGCGAGTTGAGATAAACCGCCAGGTAAAGCGGCTCGGTACCGGTCAGGTGCGCCTCCTTGAGCAGGGGAGTAGGGACTTCGGGCTTCACATTCACCGCCGCAGGAAGGGAGGTCAATGGATTTCCGAGTTCTCCGTAACAGATTCCGGTGGGAGCCGTTACAAAAATCATCAGGCACACCAGAGCGGTCGGAAGCTGGAATGGTCCGCCGACCCTTCCCGTAAGGGAACCCGCTAAATTTTTAAAACGATAAAACAAACGCTTCTCCAAAAATAAAAGTATCGCGGCTAATGATCCAGCCGATCAGGGATTGTGTTGGATATGGATAGGAATCGAAACTCCATAAACAATATCCAGATTCACCTGAATGTCTTTAACCGGTTCCTCCGTTGGATTGCGAACGGGAGGAATCGCCTGAATCAATAAACGCGCCGTGTATTCGCCGGGAGTCAGGTTTTCCGGTTTGCGGACCACCACACGGATGGTTTGGTGCTCGCCGGGGCCCAGATGAATTTTCCGGGGACTGAAACGGATCATTTCCCTCGCATCCGTGCCTTTATCCTTCTCAATCAGAGAAGTGAGGGAAACCCGGTAATCGACGTCCCGTGCGTCACGATTCATAACTTTTAAGGTTCCCGAACGCACACGGCCCACGAAATCCAGCTTGATCGGCGCGACCAGCAGTCCTTTGCCCACGCTTTGGGTGTCGCCATAGGCCGGGGTCAGCGCTGAGGGAATAAGATAGCCCGGCTGGGCAACGCACAATAAAAACAGCATCGCGGTCCTGGTAATCTTTAATGTCTTTAAGTAATGCTTCAATTTCATAACTCCCTCACTTTTCAGATATTTAGTGAGCAATAATCATACCAAAAAGCAGACGCGAAAAATCTCATAACTAATTGTTTTATATGTAGTTATAAGTGTTAAGAGAATGTAATAATTAAGGTAAATCTGTCCGGGTACCGTAATTGGGGCATTGTGTGCCGTTTTTGGGACAGGTTTACCCTGCAGTCCTTTATTTCAAAACGATTGGAATTGTCTTTCCTGGGCAAATATTTCGGGGGAGGCAGATCCGCTTGTGGTCTGGTTCCGTTCCATTTGCCAGCCCTGGTTGGTACCCGCAGGGGACCTCAGGATTTGTTTCGCATCTGCCACAGCAGACGCCGCACCGTCGACCGCAATCTCTTGGCTTTGTTCCGGTCTTTCATGTCTTCCCGCGTTTGAATACCCTGCTGGGTCAAAAATTTTCGGTAGTCCGGGTCGTCCCACAATTTGTCTGGCAGTGGACTGCGATAAGGTCCTCGTATCAACTCCTGCAATTGCGCCTTGTCCAGGTTCGTTTCAGGAACCTGTATCCTTTGGGCAGGGGTAGCGGCAGGGGCGGAGGTACCGGTCCTTTTCTGCGGAGACAGGAAGGAACGAGGTCCTGATTGGGCGGCTACTGGTGCAGACCGGGTCGTGCTCGCGGAAGTCGGGCTCTGTGAGGATTCACTTTCGATGCGGTCCATTATGATGACTTTCTGAAGTTCGGAATCGTCCCCGAACAGTTCAATGCGGCTGAAGCCGTCCAGCACCGGTTCCAGATCCAGGCTCTGCTCCGGCCCTGTTTCCTGAGCCGGGACCAATTCATTCAGCAGAGGACCGTCTGCCTCGATTTCAATGCCGTACTCCTCACTGGCCCTCGGCACAACCTGTTGCAGGGGGACGTATTGGGGAGCCTCGCGTCCAGGAGAAGCGCCCGGTGGAGGAGTCATAGGCGGCTGTGCTTCCGCAGGCCCGGTCAGCAGGATTCCCATCAACCCGCCTAACCAAATGTAAGTGTGAAACGTTTTGCGCATCGTGCCGTGGGGGATGGAGTGAATGATCAACCCGGGGGAGTATCTCCCTGCCGCCGGTCTGAAAACTTCTCTAACCTGTATCGTCAAAGCCGGGTTGGAAGTCAAGTCATCCCCTTTATTATTGGTCCGATATTATCGAATAGCAAGTGTTTTGAAAAATGAGCCGGGGTGCCTTTCCAGAGGCACAAGCGGCGGGCCGGGATCCGGCGCTTTCAATTTTTCCCGTTGAAAATTGCGCGTTTAAAGCAAATTTGGGGAACGAGGCACCGTTTTTGATTTTATACATTATAATAGATAGTAAATGTAAATTCAATAACCGAGCCTTATTCACCTACATTTTCAGGAAGCTTTTGTTATGAGGAGATTACGACAATTTCGGCACTCGTGTTTCACCACAACTCTTTTGGCAGCGCTGTTGTTCATCCTGCCGGCTACCGTTGGCGCCGAGGCGTTCGACGACGCTCTGCAGGCCTATATGAAAGGCGAATACCAAAAGGCCTTTGAAATTTACAAAAGTCTGGCCGATCGGGGACATGCCCGGGCGCAGAACAACCTCGGCAACATGTACGACGTCGGGCAGGGCGTCGAACAGGATTTGATCCAGGCCGCGTTCTGGTATCAGAAAGCAGCCGAGCAGGGGCACCTCATCGCGCAGTACAACCTCGGCAACATGTACGATTTCGGCCAGGGCATCAAGCAGGATTTCGATGTGGCCAGGAAGTGGTACGAAAAGGCCGCCGAGCAGGGGTATCCCAAGGCCCAGCACTACCTCGCTGTGATGTACGACCGCGGCAAGGGCGTTTCCCAGAATTATGAGCGGGCGGCAGAGTGGTATCGCAAGGCCGCCGAGCAGGGGTTCGACCAGGCCCAGTTCCACCTGGGCACCATGTACAAAATCGGCGAGGGCGTCACCAAAGACCCGGCCCAGGCCGCCAAATGGTTCATGAAAGCCGCCGAGCAGGGACACGCCCGGGCGCAGTTCAAACTCGGTAACATGTACGACAATGGCGAGGGCGTCGAAAGGAATTACGAGGAAGCCGCCAAGTGGTACAAGAAAGCCGCCGACAAGGGCCTGCCCCGCGCACAGTTCAACCTCGGCAACATGTACGACTTCGGCCAGGGCCTCCCGCAGGATTACCAGCAGGCCGCCGAGTGGTATGCCAAAGCCGCCGACCAGGGCATGCCCAACGCGCAGAACAGCCTCGGCAACCTGTACGACAAAGGCCTCGGCGTTGAGAAGAATCTGGAAACCGCCGCCCAATGGTACCAGAAGGCCGCCGAACAGGGACATCAAATGGCCCAGTACAACCTCGGCGCCATGTACCAGCGCGGACTGGGAGTCCCGCAGGATTACGCCCAGGCCATGCAGTGGTACACCCAGGCCGCAGAGAAAGGGTCCGCCAGGGCGCAGAACGCACTGGGTGTGATGTACGACCAGGGCCAGGGCGTGAAGAAGGATCTGAAAATGGCCGCCCAGTGGTATACCCGGGCCGCAGAGGCCGGGTTCTCCCGCGCCCAGTACAACATCGCCGCCATGTACGAAACCGGCGAAGGCGTGCCGCAGGATTATGTGAAGGCCGCCGAGTGGTACCAGAAAGCCGCCGAGCAGGGCCACGCCCTTTCGCAGAACTATCTCGGCACCCTGTACCACCAGGGCAAGGGCGTCCCGCAGGATTTCGTCAAGGCGTACATGTGGTACAACCTCGCCGCGACCAAACTGCAACCCGGCAAGCACCAGGACATGGCC